>ERZ1684502.51-NODE-51-length-34197-cov-182.882110_pt1 | contig 34197 bp, 32 predicted proteins | sample MGYA00580192_ERZ1684502 | MGnify/ENA primary metagenome ERZ1684502 (study PRJEB41476, sample SAMN13258264) | hydrothermal vent metagenome | biome: caldera [ENVO_00000096]; feature: acid hot spring [ENVO_00002120]; material: acidic water [ENVO_01000358] | place...
TTTTTGTAATTGCAACACTTACAATTAAATAGCTCCATAATATAAACCAAATACCATCAATTGCAAAACTTATGGAAAGGCCCTGATATACCTCTATATATGCAAATAGGATGGAAAGGAAGAAGGAGAAAAGAAGGGATTTTATTGGAGTCCCTTTCCACACATCAGCAAAAAACGCTGGTAAAATTCTGTCGAATGAAAGCGAAAAGAGAAGGCGAGAAGCCATTACGAGATTTTGCATGGCATAAAGCAAATACCAACTCAAAGATGTTGCAAATATAAGATAAACTAGGTAAGAATTGGGGAAAGCTACTGTTGCAAACGAAATTAAGCTGTTTGGTATTATTGGGTATTTCCAGCCTGACTGTTCTATACTAATGTAATTTAATTTGCCAATGGTAAATTCAACTCCTAGAACAATGATTATACTAAGAATAAGGTTTAGTAGCCAGCTAGCAAAATATCCGTAACGCATTGACTTTTTAAGTTTCTTTACTTCACCAGCAAAATATGCTGGAGAGTTAACAAATGCAAAGTAACTTAAGATCATTATTTGAGTTAATGCTAAAGTTTGTGAAACATTTACATGAGACGATAAATCTCCTGTTAATGTTGCTACCATGTTCTTATAATGAAATAACGAAAAAATGATAAGAAAAGTACTTATAATTTCTGCAAAGGTCAGATATCTTATCGCTCTAAAAAATACTTTAGCTGAAAGAGATAGAAGAAAAGCTATAAAAATGAAAAGCAGGGTGAAAAGGAATAACTCTAAAGGGGAGTTGAGGATTTGAGTTGCAAAATTTATTAGATTTTCGTTCCCTGTAACATAACCTATGCTTTGTAATCCAGGAACTATAACATATTCTATTTCTAGCATACTTAGGACTGGAAAGCCCATTGAAAAAATTACAAAAAGTGAAATAGCCAATAATACTCCGCTAAATCCATTTAAGTTCCTTGAAACAAAGACATAATCCGCAGATGCCCTATTATATTCTACAGAGATAATGTAATATGTTATAACTAAAGGTAATGTAAAAAGTGAGCCTAATATGACAGATAGCAACCAACTAGCATTAGGAATCGTTGAAGCCACATAAAGAGGATAAACTATTCCAGCTATTGCACCCATAAAGGATAGGTTTAATAAAGTAGTATCTAATGGGCCTAGCTCTTTCAATAGGCCGCTAGTTTTTCTGACGAACACAGGAGGAGATTAATTAAACCAGGTATAAAAATTTAGCCCCCTTTAGCTAATTTTTGCGTCTCAGTTTCTCTCCATGGCTCTGTTTCTGACTTAAACTTCAAATCTATCTTCTTTCCTGCTAATCTCTTTACAAGTTCTTCAACATAATCTAAATCATAAAGTCTTGTAAACATTATACGTTGTGCGGCAGGACTGCCTGCCCCATGAACCGATTCAATCTGAAAAGCGACACCCAAGCTTAAGTTTTCAAGTAGCCTTACTATTCTTAACCTATCTTCTGCCGTATAACCTTCAACTCCTTGCAAATACTTTGTAATATATTCCTTTATCTTTGGATTCTTTAAGTCCCACTCGCTTGGTGCAGTCCCAATAATTCCACCTGCTATGCCAATTGCTAACTGAGCAATCTGCGCTGGGAACCTTGCAACTAAATGTTTAGTTACATTAGCATGCATTGGATTTACCCACTAGCAGATGTCGCATAATTTTACTGCATTTAAGCTAGCTGCAATTCCAGCAGCATACATCGTTTCTACTAGGAATATCATCTCAGTAATTTTTTCTTGGACATGAGGGGCTTTTTCCAACTCCTATTTGTTTCGCTAAATTTTGTGTTGCTCTAATTATTATATCTCCTAAGTCCTGCTTTACAACCACCATAACCTTGTCTATGATAAGCCGAAAATACCTCTACCAATTGAGAAGTATACTCATATTCACCCATTAGAAAAACCCTTTCTATTGGTACAAATACATGATCAAATATTACTAAACCCTCATGATTATAGAAATAAGGCAAAGCGTTAATTTCTCCTCCTTCTAACCTTCTAGTATCGTTTATTTGTCTTCCTATAATTATTTTAATTCCTTCAGTATCTGTAGGAATTGAAAAAGCTACTGAATAATCTTTATCTTCCGGTCCCATAGCCCTTGTTGGCAGCACTACTATTTCTTCTGTTGTAGCAACACCAGTAATATTTGCCTTAGCGCCAGAAACATAAATTCCGTCTTTTGTAATTTCTTCAATCCTAACATATGCATTTTTATTTGGCTGCTGATGTGGTTTTAGCGTTCTAACCCTTTTAGCATCTGTCATAGCCCCTGCTAGTGCTAAATCATTTTTCTGAACATATTTTAAATATTCAACAAATCTCTCCTTGTACTCTGTCTTTCCTTTTTATGCCATTAAGTTTGTAATAATCCATAATGTGTTTAATACGTCCTAACCTACACATCTTTGGAAGCATGCACCAACTTTGTGAGTTAATTTTCTAAGCAACTTTACTTTTGCAGCTAAATCTTCTGGTGAGGTATGTATGTAATTAAATCTGTTTATTTCCTCATTAATGAATGGGCTCCAGGCCCTAGCTAAATCTTTTGTGTCTTCTTCCCAGGCAGCATCAAATGTAGCCTTAAATGCCATGACAGAAGGTTTCAAAAAAAAGATCTGCTATTACGTCTTTTACTTCTTTTCCCTAACGTAAATTTTAACTTTACTTCTGTTTTTAATTTAATTTAGATACTGTTCTCCAGTTCTAATAGCCATGTAATTAAATAATGTTTGAAGTTTTTAACCTTTAGTTATGTTTTAGTTTATCATTAATTTCAAAGTAATCAATAGAAGATAAATCTTTTATATTAGATTACTAATAAGAGCATATGAGCGCTAATCCAGACATTAATTCTTTTAACTCTTTAAAACAGGCCTCATTTTGGTTTATCATAGCAACATTATTAGGTTTTATAGGGACTGTTTCCCTATTAGCTGGAGTAATAGCAATTATTTCACTTATATTAATTCTGTTTTTTGCATTACCTTATTTGAGAAGCGCGTTTCAGGGCTTTTTACAAACTGGTAAAAACGTAAGTTCTGGTATAACTGGGGCGGATATCTTACCATGGGCATATTTATTAGTTTTTATTGGAGGGATAATTGCTATTGGAGGAATTTTTGTAAGAAGTCATATTTTAGCAGGGTTTGGGACAACAATACTAGTGTTAGCTATATTGTTAGAGCTTGTTGCAGGAATTTTAATAGGTCTAGCAGTATATAATTTAGGTAAATTCTATAACTCGGATCTGATTTGGATAAGCGGAATACTAATTATGATTCCAGTTATAAACTTCATAGGCTGGATATTACTTTATGTAGGTATTGATGAAGTAATTAGTAAGATTAGGGGAGGAATTATAAGTATACAACCTGCTTATCAGCCTTACTCTCCGCAACAGACAGTCACTGTATATCAAACTGGGAGCGGACAATTAACAGAAGATGGTAAAGCTATATTCAGCTTATACTCTGCTGTTCAAATACAAATATTAGGCGCTAGAATAGACAATACAACAATAGCTGTTGGCCCGGACAAGATTACGCCTCAAATCCTAACTCCAGGAAATAATGTAGTGACAATACAATTCCCTCCGCTTGCTGGTTTAGGTTTTATAAAGCAAAATGTATACTCTATAACTTTAACTTTAGCAAATGGACAATCCATAAAGGTATTTGTAACTTTTACCTGATTTGAAAAGGTTTTATCTTTTCCTTACTAGAACTTTTCCTTCATATTGAGGATAAATGCTTAACTTAAAGATACTGGGGAATTATTCATTAGTTATATTCTTTTGTTCTTAGAATGATGATTTATTTTGTCTCTCTATATACTAAAGCTTATCCTCCTTATAGACATGTGAAAAGACTAGTAATAATTATAATCTTCTCTCTTAACTAGACATCTAGTAGTTTTTCTCGGCATAAAAAAGGCTAAAAGGAGGGAAAAGGTTGTAAGTCAAGATTGTGCCGACTTATTACCTAGATACTTTATATATTCTAGCACCCTAGGTATATCTATTTTCATGGGACATACATCTTTACAGTTGCCAGAGTGAGTACAATACATTGCAGGTTTTGGGTCTTTGTAAACGATATAAGACCACATTGCACCCATAGGCCCAGAATATGGAGGATCTCCCCATGAACCACCTAAAACCCTATAGACTGGACAATGAAGATGGCATCTACCGCATCTTATACATAAAAGTGCTTCTCTCAATATTTCGTCCTTACTTGCCTCGATTCTTCCATTATCAACTAAAATTAAATGAAACTCTTTGGGTCCTTGTGCAGGTGAAACTCTCTTCATTTCAATATCTGCAGTGGTACTTGGACCAGAAGTAATATTGATATAAGTTGGGGGATAAAGACCGCCATAGGCAGCTTGAACTAAAGCCTCAATTATTGCATCATGTAAAGTAGGGACAATTTTGTCAACACCAGTTATTGCAATATGAACTGGAGGGACTACTGTGCTCATCCTTATGTTTCCCTCATTCTCAACTAGAACTACAGAGCCTGTATCTGCTGCAACAGCATTAGCCCCAGTAATACCTACATTAGCTGAAAAGAATTTGTTTCTAAGGAACTCTCTAACCTTTTGAACTAGCTCTTCATGGGTGGAATTCTCTGAAACATCAAATCCTAACTTCTCTTTTAGCAGCTTAGCAATTCTTTCTTTCGTAAGATGAATTGCAGGAGCTAATATATGAGAAGGCGGCTCATCTGAAAGTTGAATTAGGAATTCGCCAAGGTCGGTTTCCCAAACCTCATTCCCTAAACTTGTCAAATACTTCCTAATTCCTAGCTCATAAGCCACCATTGACTTGCCCATAACTACTATTTTTCCTTTACCTACTATTTTTCCAACAAGCTCTCTGGCTTCTTTCGCATCTCTAACAAAGTAAGCGTTGCCTCCGGTTTTCTTTACTGCTTCTAGCGTTTGTTCGATGTACTCCTCTAAATTAGATAGGACTTTCATTTTAACCTCTCTGAGTCTTTTAGCTAAATCAAGAATGTAAGGATATTCTTCTAAAATTTTATAAACTTTTGGAACATTATTATTTATTGCTCTTTCTATTGCTATTTCCCAGCTCATTCTATCACCTCTGCTAAATCCTTGATGTTTCCTACATATTTTGAAAGATTTGCATAACACATTGGACAAACAACTAAGACATTTTTACTTAAACGCATGAGTTGTTCCGCTCTAGCTCTAGCAATCTTTTCACTTAGCTCAAAATTTACTGCTTTTACTGGTGAACCACAACAATATGCGGTGTCTTTCCCAGTTATCATATTGTCTTCAACAATTTTTATTCCACCCTTTTTAATTAAGCTCCTATAAGTATCTCTTAAATTAAGGAAACGTGAATAAAGACAAGAATCGTGAATTACAAAAGTCTCGTTTGTTATTCCCTTTACATCTTTAATTAATTCAAGGTAACTCACAACCTCTATATCAAACTGTATAAATTCAGAATACCTTTTTAGTGCATTATGGGTATGTGGATCTACTGTAATTATTCTCTTTATTCCCCTACTTTTGAAAAACTCGTAAACTTGCTTAGCATAACTCTTAAACTCATCTAGATAACCAAGTTCTAATAAAATTGCCCCGCTGTATGGTTCTTCTTCATAAAGATATCCAAACTCTATACCATTCTTTTTCAATAAGCTAGCTATCTTATTCAAAATCGAATATGCCCTATCAAGCTCTTCCTTTTTTGGTCTTATAAATTTGCCTAGAAAGAAAAATGGAGAGAGCTTTTCAGCATAAGGAATTAGCTTAGAGTAGAAATCATTTAATGATGCAGTTTGATACATACAAGAAGTATAAAGTATTGTTGAATTATTTTTTGGAACCCCTTTAGCCCATCCGGAACAAATTCTCTTATCTATAGGATAAGGAAAACCATACTTTTGAAGGTTCTCGTAAATTAGTTTACCCAGCATAATCTAACTTTCACTCATAGGTATATATAATTACATTATAACGACTACCTTAGCTTTTAGTACAAAAATATATTAACACGGATAAGATATATTCACCTATGATACTAGAAAAAATAGGCAAATGGTATTTAATATGGAAAATAATTTCATATTTTATTAGTAGGTGGAAGAAGAGGTGAAAAGTAAATGTCTTTCACATACTACCTAGGTAAGGAGATACAAAAAAGGGTTGAAGAACTTAGCAGAGGATTCTATGAGCTAATTTATCCACCAGTAGATATGTATGAAGAAGGGGGATATCTAGTAGTTGTAGCCGATATGGCAGGTTTTCCAAAAGAAAGAATTAGAGCTAGAATTACTGGTCAAAATGAACTAATAATAGAAGCTGATAGAGAAATATCTGAACCTGCACACAAATACCTTGCTCAGAGACCAAAATCAATTAGAAAGGTAATAAAACTTCCTTATAGTGTACCAAAAGATGCTGAAGTTGTAGGAAAATATGAAAATGGTGTGCTTACAATTAGAATACCAATAGCTGGAGCCGCAGTAGTAAAGATTGAATAATTTTTTATACCCTACTAATTGTTAAAGCAAACATCCCTATAAGGATCGAAACTATTGCATCGTGTGATAGCAGGTAATAAATTATTGCAAATATAACAATTAATGAAGAAATGATAGTAGCTCTATTATTCTTTTTTTGAATTACTATTGGTTTTTCCAGTAGAGAAAGTCTAAATTTTCTTATTGCCGAACGAACAGTATCTCTTACATCGTCAAACATAGCAGTCCAATGAAGACCTTCTTCTTCAATTATCTGTTTAAGAGCAACAAAGAAATTAAAGTTAGGATCTATTTGCATGCAAGTTCCTCCTAAAACTGCAGACATTCTTATGTATATTGCTAATTTTTCTGGTATTTTTAGTGGAAATCTGTAAAAGACTTCATTGGCAGCTCTCATAAATGTTTCAATTTCTAGTGTTTCTGCTGTAACTCCCTCAAAGCTTTTAAGGAAAAGCTCTATACCTTTTACTAGCAATTCTCTATCTGCTTCTGGTTGAACAGCTCCTAATTCCTCTAATGCCTTAACTATGCCTACTGCGTCAAACCTTAAAAAGGCCGCATAAGCCCTTAAAAGTCTGCTTCTTGTTTCTTTGTCCATTCTTCCTATCATTCCAAAATCATAAAGTATTAGGTTTCCCTTTTCATCAACTGCTATATTGCCTGGATGAGGGTCAGCGTGAAAATATTCTTTTTTCAAGAAAAGTAACATAAAAACTTTGAAAACCCTATAAGCCAAATAACTAGGAGGGACTATTCTTTTTGCCTCTTCTGAAGTTACTTTATAACCTTTTAAATACTCCATGATTAGAACTCTTTTAGTATAGTAATATACTTCTGGTACTCTTACATCTGGGAATTCTTCTAATTCTTCTTTCAATTTCTTCATGTAAAATGCTTCCTTTGTGAAGTCCATCTCCTCAAATATCCTCTTGCTAAAATCATTTACAATAGCCGCTAAACTCTCATAGAAGGATTCGTCAAACAAATACTTCGTCAAAGGAAGCAATGCCTTAATAACTTTTATATCTCTTTCAGCAACCTCTTTTATTCTAGGTCTATTTACCTTAAATACTACTACTCTCCCAGTTTTCTTTTCTTTTGCTAAGTATACTTGTGCAATGCTTGCTGAAGAAATTGGAACCGGATTTATTTCATATTCCTCGTACTTCTCTTTAAGATCTTCTTTAATTATCTTTTCAACCTCTTCCCAGGGTGCAGGGGGTACTTCATCTTGAAGCTTTGACAGCTCTTTCAAATAAGGCTCTGGTAACAGATCTGAATGAACAGATAAGACTTGCCCTAATTTTATGAATGCAGGACCTAAAGAGATGAAAGCGTTTAATAGCTTCTTGGCCTCTTCTTCCATCTCTTTCTCGTTTACGGGTTTGCCATTAAGTTCTCTTCGTCTAAACTCTCTAAGTTTAAGAAACCTAGGGGCAAGTTTAAAGAGCACTTGAATCTCTCTAAGCATAAAGGATAATTTAACAAGAAAACTAAATTCTTTTGCACTACCTAATTTAGATCTAATTTCAAATTTCTTATTTAGGTAAAGTAATTAAATTCAGTAAGTGAAAATTTTATTTTTATAAAACTGAACGGAACCAATAATTAAATAATATAAATGAGCAGAAGAAGTATTTAATATGGCATTTGAAAACATAAAGGAGTTAGTGGACGAATATAGAAAAGTTTGGAGCATAAATTACGCTATCAGTTTAATGTCATGGGATAGAGAAACATATATGCCTCCTTCTGATGCCTCAATTAGAGGAGAAGTAATTGGAATTTTTAGTGAGATGCTAAAAGAAGAATATTTAAAACTTAACAATTTAGTTTCGAAATATCAAGGTAAGGAGAATTTATCAGATGAGGAGAAAGGTTTTATTAGAGTATTGAATAGAGAAATAAAGTTCTACGTAAAAGTACCTATAGAAATAATAAAGGAGTTAAATAAAGTTACAACAGAAGCAGTAGTGGTATGGAGAGAGGCGAAGAAAGAAAGTAACTTCGCAAAGTTCAAGCCTTATTTAGAGAAAATAGTTGAGCTGGAAAGGAAAATAGCAGATCATTTAGGCTATGAGAAAAATCCATATGATGCTCTTTTAGATCTTTATGAAGAAGGTTTTACTGTAGACGACGGTGATAAGGTATTCAATACATTGTTGCCAAATTTAAAGGATATTCTCCAGAAGGTTAGAGAGAAGGGGTATTTCCCAGAAACGCATCCATTAGAGGAAGTAAGCTATGACACAAAAGACATGGAAAAAGTAAATATGGAGATTGTAAAACTGCTTAAAATGCCCGAGGACTCGTTCAGATTGGATGTTTCTCCTCATCCTTTCACTATAAGAATTTCCGGTAATGACGTTAGGATAACTACAAGATATGAAGGAAAGGACTTTAAGAGGACAATTTACTCTGTAATTCATGAAAGTGGACATGCAACTTATGAACTTCTAATTGATAAAAACCTTGAAGGAACACCATTAGCACAGGGGGCTTCGATGGGGCTTCATGAATCTCAATCCAGATTTTGGGAGAATGTTGTAGGTAGAAGCAGGGAATTTATTCACCTTATTTATCCTTTACTAACTAAATATCTTGATTTCGTAAGAAAATATGACGAAGAAGAAATATATAAATACGTAAACACAGTAAAGCCAAGCCTAATAAGAGTGGATGCTGATGAAGTTACATACAATTTCCATATAGTTTTGAGATACGAAATAGAGAAAAAATTAATAAATGAGGAAATAAAAGTTGCAGAGCTCCCAGAAATTTGGAACGACTTTATGGACAAATACCTAGGAGTTAGACCAAAGAACGATAGCGAAGGTGTATTGCAAGATATTCACTGGTCTCAAGGTTCTATTGGTTATTTCCCAACTTACACATTAGGTAATGTAGTTGCCGGCATGACTTATTCAGCTTATTCCAAGCTAAAAGAGGATATAAGCAATGGAAATATTGAAGGAATAAAGGAATGGTTACGTGAGAGGATTTGTAAATATGGTGCTATTTATTCGCCAAAAGAGTTGCTAATGAGAGCTTTTGGAAAAACGTATGACCCAGAAGATTTATTAAGATACTTAAGAGAAAAATACTTGAAAGAATAACTTTTAGATTTTTCTTTTTTCTATAAATTTAAAAATTCCTAAGTATGAGAGTTTAGAGTTGAATCAATTATCTGCTAAATTCAAAAACATTTTTGACTTTAAGGTTATTATCAGAAAACCCTCTAATTGGAATGAAAAGTCTTTAAGAAATTGGCTATACTCCTAAAGTTTGGATTATTACACCTATTTATTAACCTAACTACTCCGAAATTGCCTCTAATTTCTGGCTGAAAATCTTCTTTCCTTGAAAATATCACTCCTGCATAATGTATATTTCCGTTCAACATTTCTCTTACAATATCTTCGGTTAATGGAAATGGTTGAACAATGAAGGCTATTCCTTCGCACCAATTTATTGAAGGTATAGCTGTTCCGCCTAAAGCTCTAGCCTGCATTATTACTTCGGAAACCAACTCATCAAAAGGCAATTCAATTATTTCATGAATAATTATTTTCTTATAAGGCTCATAAACGATTTCCGCTGTCATCACCTTATAATGATTTAATTAGAATATAAATAATTGTAACTGCGTAACCCTAAATTAATATAACGGTGTTGACATACTTTTACTAAGCTAGAAATTCTTATTAAAATATCAGTAACATCGCTATTAGTGATTTCGGTGATAGTTACTGCTATGTTTAGAGAGAAACGAGAATAGCACTCAATAATATTAATGTGGACCCTAGCAATTGAAGAATAGTTAAGAATTGACGTAAAATTATGGCTGCAAAAATTATTGTGAATACTGGTTCTAGCGAGGAGATAACTGTTGCTGTTATAGAGTCAGTGGATCTCATACCCCTATAAAAGAAAAAATATGCGAGAAAAGTTGCAACTATCCCTAAATATGCTCCAGTCCATATAGAAGAAATTGCTAATGAAGGAGATAAAAGATAAAAGAGTAAGGAAAAAGGTGTGCTCCAAATTACCTGAGAAGACAATATTTCTCTATCTTGAAAACCCCTCAATTGCATGTGTCTTGAGTAAATAATTAAAAGCGCATAAGTAAGCCCAGATGCGAGACCCCAACCAATATCTTCAATTGAAATTTTTGAAAAATAAATTAAATAAACACCTAAAATAACTAAAAAGGAAGCAGCCAATTTCCTTATATTAACAACGTCTTTTAACCAAATTTTTGACGCAATTATAACAAATATTGGTGCTGTATAAAGGAAGACCGCTGATAAAGAGGCTCCTAAAACGTCAATTGTGTATATGTAGGTTTCATAAAAAACTATAGCAACAATTCCCATAATTAAAGAAGTTTTATTCAAAATTTTACTTATGTTTCTAAAAAATGCAAGAACTAAAATAGAAGATGTTATCCCTCTAAATATAATAATTTGGAAAGAATTTGCACCATAAGAATACCCTATTTGAGTGACAATACCTATAGTTCCCCAAAGAGCTGAAGCTAATACTAAATCTGAAATACCCTTCTTGATCATCTAAACTTATTTAATTTTGTGAAAATTAAGATTATCGTGAATTGGGGAAAGCTTGTAGGAATACTCTTGGCTATTTTGTTTATTTACTTTTCTTTTCACACGTTACAAACTGATTACTACCTAGCTATCCAACAGATAAGAGATCTTACTAGTGCTCAAAACAACCTAGTGATCTCAACTGTTTCTTCTAATAAAACAAATATAGTTCTTAACGTGAAAAATCCACTTAATATATCTGTTATTATCTATAATATAACTGGAGATTATGTATATTTACAAAAACCTTATATTATACCTCCCCATAGTAGCAAAAATGTCGTTTTAATAGTAACAAACTATTTGGGTTTAGCAAATAATATAAAAAATAATAGCGAGAGCCTAACAATCTCTTTGAGAATTTTAAATACAACAATAAGCGAGGTTGAGACTTTATGAAATTCCTCATTTTATTATCTTACTATATAATCTCGCTTATTATAGTTCTTATTCCATTCCCTTGGTGGTACTATAGCGTTGGCGGAATTTTTCAAGTTTATGACTCACCATTCCAGATAAGTCTAGTTGTCTTTGGAGAGAGCTTAATCTTAGGACAAATTCTAAATATATTACTGAACGCTTTCAGGGTATATGTTATTGCAAATTTGATTTATGGAATAATATTAGTTGCAAGAAATAAGAAATATAATTATTCTACTATGTTCTGGTTACCTATTCTTTATTTTATAGACCCTATTATAATATATTTCGTAACTAACTATATCTTAGAACTCGCGCTTCATATATCAATCAGTTATCCTATCCTTATAATTGGAAAAGAAAACATGTCAATTACTTATCAAAATACGAACATGCAAATGCTAATTATTTCTGAGCCAACTATACTGTTTTGGGCCTCACTACTTCCAACAATCTTATATGTTTTATCTCTCATAATTGAAAAGAAGAAGTATTAATTATTTCTGGCTAATGCTTCACGTTCAATTCTGTTTAATTCTTTTTCTGCATTCTCATTCCTTATTTCATAGTCAGTAACGATCATAACCTGCGATAAGGAGTCGACTCTCCTAACTTCTTTCACATAATTTTCAGCTTCTTTTATATCATTAGTAACACAAACTATAAGTCCTCTATCATGATCTACAAATCTTAAAAATTCACAACTCTTGAGAAATTCCAATTTATATATTGTCTGAGAATAAACTGCAAAAACTGTAATATCACTTTTACCTAAATCAATAATTGGAATAATCTTAATATAGTTTTTATTTATTAATGCATTAATTCTACGCAAAATAGACTTAGACGGAATATTTATTTCTTTAGAGATTTCTCCTATTTCCATTCTTGGGTTTTTTATTAATGTTCTTACAATCTCAATATCGACTCCAGAAGGTTTTTGTGGTGTTTGTTCTGGAATATAAATCAGTTTTTGTTCTCCTAAAGTTTTGCTCATATAAGACAATTTGTCGTATAAATCTTCTATAGAAGAACCTTCAAACTCATAAAAATTAGTTCCCCCCAAGCATCTAACTTTTACATTTATAAAATCAGCATCTAATTCTTTTACGTTACTAAAGCTAGCTCTTCCTACATATTTACCATAGAAATTAGGATTAACATAAAGAGAGAAGGACTTAATTATTCTTTCTTCTAAAAGCTTATTGAACCTATAATTCAGGGAAGTCGCTGAGAGATGCACTTCTTTTGCTATTTTCCTCTGAGAAATTCTACCATCTTTGAACAGTGCTATAATTATCTTTTTATCTATCTCATCCATCAAATAAGAATCAATAACTTGCTATATATCCTTTTTTCTAAAAACCTTTGAGAATATATTAATCTTTTTATTTCTCTTACTTAATAAAATGTAAAATGATTACTTTTAGACTCGTTACCAGATTTTCGTGCTGCTCATTCTCTTCTTTTTTTACTTAACCTATAATCAACTGTGCCTTTTGTAACAACTTCTATCATTAATGCTTCCTTATCTTTTCTTCTCAATATCCTTCCAAGCCTTTGCAAGAATTGCCTTTTAGTCCCATACCCCCCCAAAACAATTGCTACTGAAGCATCAGGTATATCAACACCTTCGTCAAAAACTGTGGAGGCAACTACAACTCTGTATACGTTGTCTTTAAACTTCTTCAATATTTCTTCTCTTTCATCCTTATCTGTTTTATATGTTACTACTGGGATGAGAAACAGCTTAGATATTTTATAAGCCATCTGAGTATCTCTTGTAAAGATCAATATTTTTTCATCTTTGAATTGCTCAAGAAGTTCTTTTAACTTCTCTATTTTAGACTCAGAATTAACTGCAATATTTAAAGCTTCATGCCACGCTAAAAGCGCTTCTCTGGCCTCTTTATCCTTTGCTGCTAACTTAACTAATTTATGAAAATCTGAAAGGCTTTTCATCTCCAGCCCCCTAGACGATAGGAAATCTTTCAGTTTCTTTCTTAATTCTTTGTATCTTTTCTTTTCCTCCTCGGTCAATGACGTATAAACCCTTACAATCTTAAATGTTGCTAGATATTTCCCAGAAAGCTCATTAACGTCTTTCCTATATACAATTGGCCCTACAAGAATTGGATAAAGTTCGTGTCTTCCATCCTCTCTTTCTGGAGTTGCTGTTAAACCCAACCTATATGGGGCTGCAAATAGCTGTGCCATTGTTGAATATCCTTCTGATGGGAGATGATGAACTTCATCAAATATCAAAAGGAGGAACTTATTCCCTAGTTCCTCAGCTCTAGTATATGCAGAATCGTATGTAATTACTGTTATTCCCTTTAAAGAGTCTTCTCCCCCACCTATAACTCCTGGCTCAAAGTCAAGATATTTGATTATTTTTTCTCTCCATTGATTTATTAAATCGATTGTAGGTACTATAATTAGTGTGGGAACTTTTAGTAGAGAAATTATTTTCAGTGCAACTTGTGTTTTTCCAGCACCAGTGGGTAAAACTATTATCCCCCTTTTAGTTTTTAGCCAAGCTTTAACTGCCTCCTCTTGATAGTCCCTAAGCTTTATTTTATCCTTGATAATAGGAAAGGGTAATGTATCAAATACCTGCTCCTCAACGCTTACATTTTTTTCTATGAAGTATTTTTTTATATCTCTATATTTGAAGGCCAAAGCAGTATAGCTCTTAAGCTCTTCACTCCATTTCATTCCAGGAGCATATGCATCAGAAAGTATAAGGCCTTTAAAGTATTTTAAATGTACCACATTTTTAATATCTCTGAATATAATTTTTTATGTGTTACCGTGGGAGTTAGCTAGATTTACGATTATTGAGGACAGGATCATTCCTAAATTTGCTACTTTAGACGATACAGATTTGGTAAATGAGCTCTTGTCTCTTTTTAAAGAAGGAAAAAAACTTGGAGAGATAGAAGAAGAGACAGAATACCTTGAAGAAATCTATGACTATAAGCTTGTTAGAGGTCTTGTTAAATTACTTACAAGATTATGTGAGTTTGAAGCGGATTCGCCTATACCACCTATCGAAATAAGAAGAAAACTCTTTCAATATGGCCCGGTGCTTGATGAAAAGGAAAGAGAAGAAATTATACAGAAAGTAAATAAAGAGTTAGGAATAGATGCCATAAAATATATGTTTTCGGATCTTGATGAAGAGAAAAAAATAATAAGATTCAAAAAAATTGATGCGAAGGACTTAATTAAATGGTATAATCTTTCTTTGCTTCAAACCCTCTTATTTAAATCATACAAGCTCACAGTTTATGTCTCATCAAATTGGAAAGAAATTGTTAAAAGGGCTAAATGGCTTGGGCTAATGTATTTTGCTTATGATAAGCCATTAAGGTTAGAATTTCTTGGACCAGCAACATTGGTCAAGCTAACTGAAAAATATGGTAGAAATCTTGCAGTTCTTTTACCTTATATTATATCTGCTCCAGAATGGAAAATAGTAGCTGAAATTGTACTTGGTAAAAGGACAAAAAGAATATACAAATTAGAGCTTGAGAACTACAAAGAGCTAAAGGCAATAGAGATTGACGAAAAAAGATTTGACAGTAGCATTGAAGAAAAGTTTTATATTGATTTCCTTTCAGTTGCTAAAGATTGGAAAATAATTAGGGAACCGGAACCTTTAGTTGTTGATAACAGGCTCTTTATACCAGACTTTCTAGCTGAAAAAGGAAACTTGAGAGTATATATAGAAATAGTGGGATTTTGGACAAAAGAATATATAAGAGAAAAACTTGAAAAGCTTAGGAAGATTAAAGAGCCAATTCTTATTTTATTAAACGAAGAATTAGGAAAGGAGAAGTTTCAAGGAATGAATGTAATAACCTATAAAAGAAAGGTTGATATATCGCAAGTATATAAGTGGTTGAAGCAACTAGAGGCTAAACATTTCGAAAATATCACAATTGACTATAACATAAGTGGTGAAGTAGTGAGCTTAGCAGAGATAGCAGACAAGTATTCTATACCCATAGACGTTTTAAGGAAGAATTTGAAAACTTTTCCTGGCTACATACTCTTAAAAAATTATTATGTAAGTGAGAAAGTTATTGAAAAGCTAAAACAGGAAGATTTTAATAACAGGAAATTAAGTGAGCTAATATCTCGTTATGGTAGCTATATTGTTGAAGTACTTGAATATTTAGGGTATAAATTGCAATGGAAAGGGATTTCTGATGCAATAGTTATAAAGGAGAAAAAATAAATTTACTTATGAATAATGCAATTATAGTTAGAGCAAAGAAATTATCAGAATTAATAAATGGAAAAGTTAAGGTTTATGGAGAAAACAAAAAACAAATATTATATTGTAGGGTTCATTAACAATAGCATTGATTGCAAAACTTAGTCTTAGGATTACAGTCAAGCACAGGATGAAATATAAAAGTATATAGATTCTACGAACATTACAGTACTTTTAATGAAGAAAAAATTCGGAGGAAAAATGAAAGGGAATAATGTGACAGAACTTTGTAATGATTAGTTTAACAAAGAGAGAGCAAGAAAGCCAAAATTAAAAATGTTAAGAGTGATGGAATCCACAAAATTTAGCAACATACATCTCTAGAGTAGTGTTAAAGTACTTAACTAATCAAAGATTTACAAAATAAAACTCTCTAATTTCCCTGGCAACTCTTTTGAGGCTATAAGAGTTAAGGTTGTCAGCCAAAATTTAGAAGAAATTTGTGAGGACCCATGAAATAGAGGGAAAACGTAACATAAAACTCGAATGACTTATATTACATGACGTTTCTTATAGCTATTGTACTTACAGAATTGCATGCGTGCTGATCCCCTTTCTTGCATGCTTCAATTAGTAAAGATTCTGCATCTCTTTCTGCTCCTACTCTTTTTAAAGAATTTGCTATAGCTACTAGAAGTTCTGTCTTTATTTCGTTATTCTTCAACGCTATTTTGCCAAGTTCTTCTAGTTTATCTCTTTTATTCTGGGCTACCAGTAAATCAAGGGCTAGATTTACATAATTATTTATCACATTATTTTCGATGCCACACTCTACTATATTCCCAATATTTTGACATCTACTCATATCAAAGTAATTTCCTATTTTATCTAGAACTTCAAACATATATTTACATTTTACAACGTCTAATACATTGCAAATAAACCAATTGTACTCTTCTTTTGATGTAGACTTCACTACATCTAAGATAATTTTTATACCTTCATCTATGAAGTCATTTGAAATATACTTTTTTGCTTCCATTAATTTTCGGATTATATCGGCCTTTACTAATATCATATGAGTATTTGAGTTTCAAAGACTTAAATTTCTTCCACTAATAAATCTTGATAAATAAGGTATATTATTTATTTTTCCCAATACTAACTCAGAAACCTTTTCTCCTATTGCTGGTGCATAACTCCAACCTAACCTACAAGCCCCTGTTGCTATTATAACGTTTTCATATTTTCCAATAATTGGGAAACCGTCAGGAGAGCAAGGCCTAAAACCCATATAAAGATCGTAAATATAATTAATATCAACGAGCTTCTTTGCAAATCCAAGAAATAATTCTGCTCTAGAAGAGTCAGAACTAAAATCTCCATCAAAGCCCCCAGTAATTTTTATGAAATCAGAATTCTTTACAACAGCAACTCCTAACTCTGCTAACACTGCTGGACGATCAACTTTTACCTCTCCTTTAACTCTATAGCCATAACCTTTAAATGAAGTGACCGGAACTCCTATATTTCTTAACCATATACCAGCAGATAAGACTACATAATCAAATTTCTCTTCTTTTGAGGAGAAGTGAACTTTTCCATCTTTACTTACTTTTGTTACAGTTCCCTTAATTACTCTGGCTTTTATTTCCCTTGTTATCCTATCAATGAATTTATGCGTATCAACTTTAGATAATTCAGGAAAATATATAGCCCCCGCAAATCCTTTAACTTCAACTACTTCAAACTTTGGATTAAAAGGACTATTTTTCTCTTCTATTATAGCTTTTTCAAGCTCATTTTTATTTTCGTATATTTCTAATAACCCAGACTCCTCATAGTCAAAATCATTCTTCTCTTCTGCCATTCTCTTATATTCTTTAAGTGAAAAAGCAGCCATCTCTCTCATTATTTCCCAAGCTTCGATCGGTGGCTGTTTGTTAAGGTTCCTTAATAATTCTATAACCCACGCTTTGTCTAATTCTTTTACTACCGTAACCTTTTTCATAATATATTTGAGCATCTTTATTATTATTTCAGTCGTATTTATTTTGTCGAATCTGTATGGCTCAATTAAACCTGCAGCGTGAACCGAACCACTTCCCAAAAAGTCCTTTTCAAAAATAGTAACATCTATCCCTTCTTTAGAAAGGTAATATGCTGCAAATAATCCTACTATTCCTCCACCTACAATTCCAACTTTCAACTCAATCTTTTTAATACTTTTATTGCTCTCTTTTTAATACTACTCTCTTTTTGCGTTAATTCTTGCAGAAATTGAATGCTTGAAAGCAACTCATCTTTTGTCACAAAACCTAGTTCTTGAAGTTTTAATGCTGTTTCCCAAGCATAAATCCTTACACTAGGTTTTCTGTGCTTTAGAAAATCAAAATATCTTTCTTTGTCTTTAGGAAGAATAATACCCTCCTTTACTAGAGTTACTAGTAGTCTCCACGCCTTTTTCCTTATTGTCCCCCACCTACTTTTTAATAATCTCCAAAAGGAATTTCTAATCTCTATTACCTTTTCTTTATCTACTATGCCTAGATTTATTAAATCTAACACATGAGACCAGGCAGACCATTTTATTCGATCAGAATCCGCCGTTAAAGCCTTTTCAATCCCTTTAACTAGAAGTGCCTTATATATAGGAAGATGAGACCAAGCATCGTCTCTAACTCCTTGTAATTTATGCCATAGAAGAGATCTTAAGTATCCTGTTGGGATATAGTTTCCATTTCCAGTGTTTACTATGTACTCTACTTTTTTCCATGCGCTATCCCTTTTTTGTTTATCTGGACTCTTTAGATCGTTAAGTATTTTATCTAAGTCTTTTAGCAGATCTTCGATTCTTTCCATATTTTTATCCACCAGAAGCAACAAGAAATACTTGAAGCTTATCACCATCAGAAAGTCTCTCGTCCTCTACAATTGGGAGCCCATCTTTTACCACAACACTTCCCTGAACTCTATACCCTATCTTTTTTAAAAGGTCTCTAACTGTAGCTTTTTCAGGCAATTCTACAGTTATTTCTTTCCCTTCTCTTACTAGTTGGACTGTAACTTTCACAATAATGTAAATAAACAAGGGAAAAACAAAAATTTAACTAGCCTTTTTAGCCAATTCGAAAAATACTCTCCAGAAAGGATCTTCTGTAGGTCTCTCAATTTTAACTCTGCTTAAATCTTTCTTTACTAATGTAACTCCTTCTCCTTCAGTTACTTTTCCAACTAATTCTGCCTCAATCCCTTCTTTCCTTAACGATTCAACAACTTTTTCCCCTTTGTCTGTAATTATTATCATTGTACCTTCACTTATTGAAGCCCAGGGATCTATGTTAACTAGAGCTGTTACCTCTTTAACAGCCCTATTTATGAATAGCTTATCTTCATATATTGTTATTCCTTTATTTGTAACTCTTGCAACTTCATCTAATGCATTCCATACACCACCTTCAGTGGCATCATGCATCAAATGAATTCCTATTTGCGAGGCAATTAATCCATCTTTCCAACAACTCATTTTCCAATACATATTGTAAGCTTCTTCAAAAATCTCTTTACTTAGCTTTTTCCTAAAATATTCAGGATAAAGGTTAACTAATAAAGCAGTAGCTTCAATTGCTGGCCCTTTAGTTATTATAACATCATCCCCAACTTTTACTTTAGATGGCATCCCTAACTTCTCTTTATCCCCTATTCCTATCATTGTAAAACCACCAACCATCGGGAAGTCTGTTCCTTCATATACACCAGTATGACCTCCAACTACCATTACATCTATCTCTTCTAATGCTTCATGTATTCCTATCCACATTTCTTTAAATTGTTCTTCAGTAATTTTAGGTGGTAAATTTAAGTCAATTAGAGCATACCTAGGAGGAATACCAGAAGTCATAACGTCGCTTGCTAAAATATGTACTGCAAACCAAGCAGCTTTTTTAAATCCAAATTGAGGAACAATAAAAACTGGGTCGGATTTTACAACCATGACTTTTCCGTTTCCTAAATCTATTGCTCCTGTATCAACTCCATTTTGTGGCTTTACAAGTACTTCTTCATGAACTTTACCTAAGTGAGGATAAATAATCTCTGAGAATATTTTCTCATCTATTTTACCTAGTCTCATAATTTTAAAGGACGATTAGAAACTTATAAATGTGAGTGAGAAAGAGGAAATAAAAGAGGCTTACGAGCATATCATTTATAGAAGAAAGCCTTTACCCTATCTGTACTTTATAAAAGGTAAAATAATTTGTGATATTGGGTGTGGTTCTGGGCAAAACTGTTTAGTCTTTCAAAAAGAAAGAAGGTTTGTTATATGTCTTGATATTGCATTAAGACAACTGATTGAGTCAAAAAAGAGAGGATGCGAAAACTTAATACAGGCCGATATGGAATTTCTTCCATTCAGAGATAGAGCGTTTGATTCTCTACTTTATATAGCATCTATACATCATTTAGATGATCCTAGCTTAGCCATTAAAGAGGGTTGGAGATGTTTAAAAAATAACGGAGAAATATTAGCTACTGTTTGGCTTATACAATTTCGTTTTCTTTTACGTAGAAAAATAAAGATAAAAAGCAAAATTGGAAACAAAGAAGTTACTAGAATTTATAAGCTTTATTTCCCCTGGGAATTAAAAAGGAAGATGGAAAAAGGAGGATTTAAGACATTAAAATACTTTCTCTATTCTGTTGATTCTTTTTTGCCAAATAATGCATTATACTATGGTATAAAGCATTCTCCTTAAATGCAATTTCTTTTAATTTAACCTTTCGCATCTTATACTTTTTACTCGTTATCTTTAGTAAATTTAACTAAACATTTTACCTTTAAAAAAACCAACTATAGTAGTTAATGTTTAAAACTAGCTTATGAACTAAATTCTGTGGATCTTGAACTCTTTATTGTGATACATTTTATAGCGTTTTTCCTTTTCTCCTCACTTTTAACATCACTAATTACATGGTTTATTTCATTGTCATTTTATATTTCAAGAATTTTTGTGGCCACACTTTTTAATATTTTCTTTTTCTATCTATTCTTATATGTAACGGAAATCCCCCTTATTTCACTTATCTTATCATTTCTTATTTCAACAGTTATCTTTAGAATAACGGTATCCTTGAAATGGGAAGACTGCATCACACTTTCAGTCACATATTTGTTAACAATCATCACTTATTTTAGTTACATCTTCCCTCATTTAATTACTACGTTACTTTAAATCTTTTTCTTTACTAAACACAATCAGTAAAAATAATAATATCTGCTAATAAAATAATAGCGTATGAATGACGAAGAAGTTGAAAAAATAATAAAAGATTTGGGTTTAACGATAAGAAAACCACCAGAAGCTAAAGAACATTTCCATATAGTTACTTCTCCCCCTCAAGGTTTTCCTGTCGTCGATATAATTAAGATATCTCAAAATTCTCCATTTTATCTAATTACAATGGGTATACTTATTCATCCTACTCATAAATCAGCAATAGGAAACTTAGATGAAAAAGAAAGACAAGAGTTTTTTGCCAGTTTAATTGAAGATGTTTTGAAAATGGGGGTTGATATAGCTATATTGCCACCTAATTCTGAGATACCAGAAATAATCCAAATTTCAAAAGTTGCTTATTCTAAAGATTTGACAGCAAATCAATTACTCGATTATTATACACTGGTAAGAAATGCAGGAATGCTAGTTATTACAAGAATAAATAGGAGATTTGGATGGATAACTCAAAAGAGAGGTGCCTCACCATATGTTTAGAAAAACAAAGATAATTGCAACCTTAGGCCCGGCTAGCGAAAAAAAGATAGATGAGATAATAAAATACGCTGATATAATTAGAATTAATTTTGCGCACGGAGATGAAGAGCAGCACAAAAAGTATTTTGAGCTTGTAAATGAGAGAGTTCCAATTCTTGTAGATTTGCCGGGACCAAAACTAAGAATTGGCGACTTAGGAAATGAAAAAATAATTGTAAATCGCGGTGATATAATAGAATTTGGAGAGAAAATACCAGTTGAGGATCCCTTGTTTTTTAAACTTATAAAAGAAGGTTCTGAGGTATTGATTGCAGATGGAAGGATAAGAGTTAAGATTCTTGAGGTCAAAGATAATTACGCTAAAGGAATCGTTGAAGAAGGAGGGATAATTACTTCAAGAAAAGGAATAAACATTCCAGACTCTGATGTACCAGTAGGACTAACAGATAAAGACTACAAACTTTTACAAGAAGCCCTAAAACTTGGCGCTACATTCATAGGCTTGTCTTTCGTTACCTCCCCTGATGATATAAGAAAAGCGAAAGAAATTATAAAAGATAAAGCGTGGGTAGTAGCTAAAATAGAGAAGAAATCGGCATTGAAAAACTTAAAAGGAATTATAAAAGAGGCTGATAGCGTTATGATAGCTAGAGGCGATTTGGGAGTTGAAGTAGGATTGGCTAATTTGCCTCAAATTCAAAGTAAAATTGTTAAATTAGCGAGAATTTATGGAAAACCAGTAATTCTTGCAACACAAGTTCTCGAATCTATGGTGACTTCGCCAATTCCGACAAGAGCAGAAGTTACTGACGTAGCAAATTCAATTATACAAGGTGTAGATGCTATTTTATTGAGCGATGAAACAGCGATGGGGCAATATCCAGTAGAGACTGTTAAAACTTTACACGAACTAATAGTAAACGTAGAAAGGAACTTTAAGCCCAAATCGCCCCCACCACTAAATACAATTGATGATGCAATAGCGTACTCTTCTGTTTCTGCTGCCCACATATCCTCTGCAAGCTGTATTGCAGTGTATACTAGAACTGGAACTGAAGCTTTAAGAGTTTCTAGACTTAGGCCTTTAGTGCCTATAATAGCATTAACTCCTAACTACGATATTTATAAAAGACTAAAAATTTGTTATGGTGTGTATCCTGAAAAGCTAGAAGAGGATTTAAGAAGCTTAGATAAAATAGTAGAAAAGAGTAAAGAGGTTGTAAAACAACTTGGAATTAAAGGAACTATTATTATAACTGCTGTGGGTCAAAATAATATTGAAGGGGCTAGATTCTTAAAAGTTGAAGAAATATAAATTTTTCAAATAAATGGCGTCTAAAAAATTAGATATAAAATATTTAGTTAATTATTTTAAAAAATTAACTTAAATTAACTTGCAGTACATATGTAGAGCTAGGAATTACTATGTATATTGGGACGTTTGATATATATTGAACGTTGTCTATGTTGTATAAATATACAGGCTCATACAAACCAGTATACCATATTTCGGGTTGAGGTGTTTTAAATATCACCCAGTATCCCGAAACTGCATATAAATAGCCATACTCGTGTTGATTAGTAATTGAGTTAGCCTGACTATATATATTTGGGTTATTATAGTTAAATGTATATTCACGTATTAATACCCAGGAATTAGTGATGTTATCATATATGTAAAGAGCCCATATACCTTTGTTAATATTAATAGCTAGCTTATATATGGGGTCTAATATACTTGGAAGTGGATTACTAGATCCATACAACGAAAACCAAGAGACATTAGCATATGATGGTGGTGGCATAATTTTCTCAAGTGCACTAAGCTGTTGTGCACTAAGTTTAGTAGAATTGTACCAAGAATATGGAGGCAAGGTTAAATTAAATGGTGGATTTGCAAATTGTTCTGCATTAGTTAATATCTCGAAATTAGTTAACGAGGGCGCGTCTATCTGGCTGTTTCCAAAAGCATAGGCATAATTGACATAAGGCCCTACATATGTATCGAAATACCAGAAGTTTCCAAGATTGTAAAAAGGTCCATATGTAGCGTTAACGCTGACAAAATTGTACATATATTCAAAAATGGATACAACTTCATCGGCAAGATTTGGTGAAATTACTGAATACGTATATGTAACATTTACTGGTATATAAATTCCTAACTCTGCAGTCCCTATTTTTTCGCTTACTGATTTATAAATTCCCTGCGATGAAACCCTCCAATTAATAAGTCTGGGGTTAACAGTAAAGGTTATGTTTATCCAGCCTTTTGTGGAATTTGGATAAACAACTAATGTGGCATTTGTTAGCGCATAAACTAGCTTAGGCTTAGTAGATCCATTATAATATATATACACTGGGACTATTGAATTGCCTACGGGAGATGAATCAAGACCATCCAATACATTCCAATTAGGTTTTAGGGTAACATTCAAAGCTGAAAGGGCTTCTGGATCGCCAAAATCTTTATAGCTAGGGAATGTTATATTACGTGTAGTTGTAGTAGTTTTTGAATTATTATTTCTTAGATTAGTTACATTATACCATGAACCTTTAGAAGTTATAATTACTGCCCATGGATTGCCATTCAATATTTTTGAAACGGGATACAAATTATTTACTAAAATATCTGTATTTGCAACACTCCCATTTGGATATATTATATGAGTAATAATAAATGGGGTAGTCGAGTATAAATAAACTATACCGGTTTCGACAACCTCAGTTACAGGTGCGTTTTCTGAAAGTAATTGAAGCCTTTCCACACTTTTTTGCACTACATATGTTTCGTTACTAATAAAGTGAATAATAAGTAATAGAGATATTAGTAAAATCTGTAGAAATATTAACGTCCCTAAAATGCTTGAGAGTCCCCTCTTCTTTCCTTTCATGCTTATAAAAAGGGAAAAAGAATTAGTCTCACCCAACCGAAACTTAACGATTAAGAGATGCCTTATTAAATAAACAGAGCAACATAATGTGTAACATGGCTAATAAATGAGCTTTTTAATGAATAAAATTTTTATTAATATAGTTTTATGAAATATAACGTAAATGATTAATGGTCCAAAAAATTATACAAAAAACATTTACTTATAAACATAAATGATCTTTGTAAAGATTTAATATAAATTATTTTCCCTTATTGCACCATTTCTATTCTACTGACGCTTAAATTTGTATGTAAATTTTGAAATTTTAAAATCTATGACTATTAATATAAAAATTGTTAAAACTCTTCTTTAATACCAGTTTTTGTTTGCTAAAATGTTGTTTAGGTAAACTTCACTTTACACATAAAAATAATTATGTTGCCGAGACATTTTTAAAACATAAATTTATGGGAAACAGTATACAATATTTTGCGAAATATGAATAAGCTTATATTCGACAAATATGTCATAACAACCGACAGTAAAGATCTTTCTCCTCTCTTATCGTTTCTTAAAAGATACAATATAAAAGCATATAACTACAAGGTTTCATTCGTTAACGACAGGTTATTTGTAAGAGTTGTACTTAATAGTAATGTTATTTTGGCAATAGAAAATTTACCATTAGAAAGAGCAGAAGAAGTAATTCCTAAAGAGAAAATTCCGGAGTCAAAATATTACTTAGAATTTCATAACGTATACCCTTCTGATATCGATTTCTTTAACAGACTATTCTTCAACTCAGCTGAATTTCATATCTTCTCTTCTTATATATTGTGCAAAATTGAAGATTATAGATGTAAAGTTAAAGAAAAAACACAGCTGGCAACTTTATCTGAGATATTTCCCGAAGTAAAAAAAGTCACAACACCTTTTAACATGAACTATTTAATAAGTAAAGAAAAAGAGAGAATGTTATGTGAAATACTTTCTAAGTATAGGGGCATCAGAGACCCCAGCAAGTTCATCTGTTAAAGTATCACACCACCTTGATATTTCCCATTGTAAACCTTTTGTGTTGGAGCGTCAAGCTTTAAAAATATTAAATGATGAGTGGCCATTCCTTTTCTCAATGAGGAATCGTAAACTGCAGTAATGGCTAAAGTCACTTTCCCTCTATAACCTGCGTCAATAACAGTTGGCGGTGCCAAAAAACCATTTCTGGCTAATGTACTTTTTAGTGTAATTAAAACTGCTAAGTCTTCTGGCATCTTAAACTCCTCGCAAGACTCAAAAAGATATGTGTGAAAAGCTTTGAGATGCGCTCTTTCTCTAAATTCAATTTCCTTTATCGTTACTTTCTTTTCTGGTAGTTCAGCACCTTGAACAATTTCATAGTACTTTTCGCCACATATTCTTAAATCGTAACCATTCTCTCTGATATTATTCTCGTCATAGTTAAGTATAACTTTACTAATCAAATTCTTTATAGATTGATGTGAAAGAATCATAATTATATTCTCTTATTTTTACCCTTAAAAAACATCAGATATCTTGTAGTCGTCCTATACTTTTATTTACTCATTATGGATTGGGGATACAATTTTTCCTTTTATTAAGGAGTTGTAATTAAATAGAAAACTCTATATTCTTAAAGTAATGATAGAGAGTGAGAGCTTAATGAATGATATGCTAACTAAAAAGATAAATAAGCTTAAGGGAGAAGCAACTTTACTTCTTCTTGCATCAGTAAAAAATCCCAAACTTCTTGAGCTACAAGTTGTCTCTTCCCAGCCAAAGAAAGATATCCACCAGTATGAAAAACTAGTTGGAATAGCTAGATGGAATTTTAAGAAAGGAGAAAGATGTTATATAAACATAAGTGGAAGCGGACTTGCAATAATTGATGGAAAGGCGGTTGCAGGACTAGATTCTAAACATAAAGATTTCAGAATCCCATGGGACACTAACGAAATAACGTTTGAAATATCTGAAGCCGGAGATTTCGGATCATATAAAGGCATAAAGTTGCCAATTTACTGCGTAGTTTACTCGAGAGATGAAAATCTTTACTCTTTATATCACAAAATTGAGGCTATTATTGATTTTATCGTAATAAATAAAAAATTTGAATTTATAGATAAAATTTTCGATTTGCTTCATAGCCTTCCGCCCCTTAGGATTTCTCCCTTATCATATTTTATTTATGCTGAGGTTCAGGGAGAAGAGTTTAGGAATTTCGACCCATTAAGTAGACACTTAAAAGATTTGGAAGCCGAAGAAGACTTTGTCGAAGAAAAAATTGATCTAAGCCCGATATTAGAGCGTTTGAACAGAATATGGGAAGAACTTATGGAGGTTGAAAACACAAAAACGCAAATAGAAATCGTACCTCTAGGGCATGCCCATATAGACTTTGCATGGTTATGGCCAGTTGAGGAAACAAAGGAGAAAATTAGGAGAACTTTTGCAACAGTCTTAAACCTTATGGAAACTAGAGATTTCACTTTTGTTCAATCATCTGCAATTTATTATGAGATAATAAAGGAGATTGATCCGGATTTATATCAAAAAATAAAGAGATTTGTGCGTGAAAAGAAATGGATCCCAGTTGGGGGGATGATTGTAGAGCCAGAACTTAATTTACCTTCTGGAGAATCAATTGTTAGGCAAGTATTATATGGACAAGAATTCTTTAAAGAGGAATTTGGAGAGTATTGTAAAGTTGCATGGCTTCCGGACACTTTTGGTTTTCCTCAACAACTTCCTCAAATACTTAAAAAGGCTGGATTTGAACTGTTCGTTACCACCAAACTTAGCTGGAATGACACCACTAGATTTCCTCATGACCTCTTTAAATGGGTAGCTCCCGATGGAAGTGTAATATTGGCTCATTCTCATATGAGAACGTACAATTCAGATACCGACTTGTATTCTGTAGTAGATACCATCGAAAAGAACCCAGAAACTGCAAAAATAGTTGGTAGTATCCCAATAATATTTGGCCATGGAGATGGTGGAGGAGGACCGACAGAAGAAATGCTTGACAAAATAGAAGCTATTAACTCTCTTAAGAAGACCTTCTATACAGGTAAAGACGCTCTAAACTACTGGCTTTCAAAAGTTAAGTCTCACGAAAACGAACTTCCAACTTTTAAGGGCGAGCTGTATCTTGAGTTTCATAGAGGATGTTACACAACTCACGAGGATATAAAGAAATTGAATAGAAGATTAGAATCTGAACTATTTATTGCTGAAGCTCTTTCTAGTACTTTTTTAGGAACAGAAAATTGCAAATCACTTAAGGAAGAATGGAAGATATTGTTGAAAAATCAATTCCATGATATACTTGCGGGAACTGGAACCGACGCAGTGTACAAGGAGGTAACACAAGAACTTAATGAGCTCTTAAGAAAAATTGAGAAAGATTACATCCATAAATCGGAATTAACACCTAATCAAACAGAATTCTCAGTATTTTCTCCATACTGGTGGGAAACAATAGCATGGGTACCTATCGGCAACAATTTCAAAAAAGGATTTTATGCAGTTGACGAGGAAGGAAGAGCTTCTCCAATTGTTTATAATGGCATAGAGTACGGATTTTATGCGATTTTTGATAAAGGTATGGGAATTTATAACTTTAAGCTTAAGTATAGCGAAAAATGGCCAAATGATCCAAATCTTAAAGTTAACTTAGGGCCTAAGCATGATTGGAAAGTTGAAATTGACAAGAATGAAATAAAGTCTATAACAGTTGATGGAAAAGAGCTACCTATACCAGAACTAGTTCTATTTAGTGATTATCCGTTTTATTTTGATGCTTGGGAGGTAGACGATCTATCAAGAGAGAACGGAAAAACTCTAAAAGCTTCTAACATTCAAAGATCGTATGAAGAAGGATATGGGGAGATTATTAAACTAACCTATGAGCTAAATCCGGGAACAGTAATAATGACGTTATCTTTCCCTGTTTATGAAGACCTTGTAAGAGTTCATTTTAAAGTAAATTGGAAAGGTTATCATAGACTGCTTAGAATGTACTTAAAAACGGGGAATGGAAGATGTATAGGTGAAACTGCTTACTCAGTAATAGAGAGACCTCCAGAGAAACCGAAATATGAGTTTCCTTCTCATCGATTTATAGCTGTTGAGAAAGAAGAAGAAACGTTCATATTGCTAAATGACTCCAAGTATGGTTATTCGTGTAGAAATGGATATATAGGTGCTTCTCTTCTTAGAGCTCCTTTCTTCCCAGATCCATTTGCAGATAAAGGGGACCACGAATTCTCATTTGCATATGGTTATATTAAGAGCAAAGATCCGCTAGTATACACAGAACTTGGAGTAAAGTTCAACTTGAAGCCGGTAATAATCGGAGTTTCACCTTCAGAAATTAAGCACCAATATTTATCTGCAAAAAATGTCGCAATTGGGGCTCTAAAATGCTCAGAAGACAGAAAATCTAAGATACTTAGAATTTACAATCCAGGTGACGGTTTACGCGAATTTACAATTTCAATGCCTTTTGAAATTTCAAAGTTAAGCGAAACAGATCTGCTAGAGAACCCACTTCCTACGTCCGAAATAAGATTTGAAGGTAATAAGATTGAAGGTATTATAAAGCCATACGAGATTAAGACTATAATGATCTCATCTACCTCTTAGCTTTTACTTTTTCATCTTGCCCAAAAAACTAATAGTTTTTAAGATTGTTTTTATTTAGGCTCAATTGGTGTCTTTCTCAGAAATATGGTACGTGAAAGTCAACTTGCGTTATACTTTTACTTTTTAAGTGATTGCCTTGCTTATTTACCGATAAAGATTAATAAATCTGAGAGATTTTTCCGAATTACCCTTAAGCTACAATTTATTATCTTCTCTATCTTGACTGGTTTTTCCTTTTCGTCAGAAATGGCTAATTAGAACTGGGATTATATATTGCATCTGTAGTAATAAGTATTATACTAGATGATGTAGAGACTGAAAGGGTGATCTTATATATAGAAGATTTAACAAGGTTTAATGTCGTCCCTAGATTTATTACGATATTATTGTTCCCAATTTGTAAGGGTATAGATAAAGTAGAAGAGTAAGGAGACCCCTCAATTTTGACACTTACTATTATACCTTGAATTTGAGAATATAAAGTAAGGAAAATTTCCCCATTCTCCTTTATAACACCTAAACCAACTTGCTGAATAAGTTGCGAAACATTAACAGGAGATAACTGCCGAGTAATTAACATTTGATTAGATTTAGCCTTATTAATAACCTTAGTTAATCCTAAGGCAGCTATAAGAGTGCCTATTATTGATATAATCGGAATAATACTCAGAATTGCTCCACTATTTACTAACTTTTCATTATATTTATTCCCTATCGAGTCTAGGGAACTTTTCATAAAAATAAAACCAATGATCCCTATAATAACTCCTATAACAGGAATAAAGACATAAAAAATGAAACCAATAAGAACAAGAATAGCGCCAATAACTGCATTTCCTACATTAAAATAACCTTTCCCTCTGTAAAAACCTATATAGAGAAAAATAGAAGCTAATATTCCTAAGATAGCCCCTAAAACCTCTATCCATATTGCCGAGACTATGAAAGATTTGAGTGTATTTAATTCTGATGCGGTTATAGTAGGTATAGCAGTGAAATTTAAAGATTTTGAGGAAACAACTTGGAAGGCTAAATTCAATATAATAATAAGCCAAACAAAAAGAATTATCTCCGATAAAGACATCAATATAAATCCTATTCTTAAACTTGAGTAAGCGCTTACTTCTTTATTGTTATTCATGAGAAACAAAACAACAATAAAGGATATAAAAATAAATTATTATTCTTTAGAAAAGCCCAATACATCAGCAAAGTTGGCCAAGTCCAATAAACCATGACCAGAGAAACTTATTAGAACTGTTTTCTTTTCGCCGCTCTTTTTAGCTTCTTCAACAATCTCTTTTAATATAGGTAGAGCATGACTAGTTTCTGGCGCTGGAACCCAACCTTCAATTTGGCTAAATAGTTTGGCCCAAGCAAAAGCCTCTTCTTGAGTATAATCTCTAGCCTCTACAATACCTTTATACATGAGCAGTGAAAGTGTAGGAGCAACTGCATGATATCTTAGACCTCCAGCATAAATTGCAGGCGGTATAAAGTCTGCACCAATCGTATACATCTTTAACATTGGCAAAATTTTCCCAGTATCTGGATAGTCGTACTTATAAACGCCTTTTGTCATTTTAGGAACTTCTAAAGCGCCAGCAGCAATATATCTTCTTCTTACCTTACCTTTTCTTAATTCTTCTCCTAGAAATGGATATGCTAAACCAGCATAATTTGATCCTCCTCCAACAACACCTATAATATAATCTGGGTCTTCGCCAATCATTTCCATCTGTTTCTTTGCCTCCATACCGGCTATTGTTTTGAAAAGAATGTCAGAATTAACAACGCTACCTACTACATACTTCCCTCCATTCTCTATTGCATAACTTACTGCTTCAGAAATCGCAATACCTAGTGAGCCAGGAGTGTTAGGATCTTTAGCCAGAACTTCTCTTCCATATCTAGTAAATTCAGAAGGACTAGGGTGAACTTGCGCGCCATACATCTGCATTAGATATCTTCTATAGGGCTTTGCGTAATAACTTGCTCTAACCATGAAAATATGAGCAGGGATTTTAAATAGAGCTGCAGCCAAAGCCACTGCAGAACCCCATTGACCTGCCCCAGTCTCAGTTGAGACGAATTTCGCATTATCTAAAGTAGCATAAAAAACGTGGGCTAAAGCACTATTTATTTTGTGAGACCCAGTATATGTATGGCTTTCCATTTTCATATATATTTTTATGTGCCCTCCTAGGTATTCTTCTAATTTTCTTGCCCTAATTATTGGCGTTGGTCTTCCAACTTGAATATAGCGTTGAAGAACCTCATCTGGGATTTTAATATATCTTTCCTGAGAGAACTCCAATTCTAGTACTTTACTTGGCAAAGCTTGTTTTAACGTTTCAAACGATTTACCAGTAGGATCTAAAGGTGGTGGTAAAGGTTCTGGCAAATCTGGCAATATATTGTACCACTTATCTGGGATTTCGTCTTGAGGTAGGTCAAATCTTACTTTTTCAGGCATATAAGTTAGGTAAAAGAGAAAGTTAAAAAGTTACTGTTTACTCTTAGTGCTCTGTCTAGATGTCCACTACAAACTTCCAATATCTATTTAACGTTTTCTCCAACTATCTTAGATGCAGCATAGGGCGTTATGTCCCACTCATACACTAAGTCTTTTTCCTTTTCTCCTCTATTAATCCATACATAACATAGTAAGCGCCAGAATCCATCAGCTTAATCATATCTTCCTCGCATATATATGACCTCCTGGCAAAAGAACAGATGCACCTTGAGGAGTAGCTAAAGTTACATCATAGCCTAACTTCTTGCTAATGAGTATTTAACAGAAATTTATCTCATTATACATATTTAGTGCATTATAATTTAAAATTTGTTCTCTAGCTAATTCCTAGTTATGTTTATTTTTTAATTGTAAATAAAGTATATTTCTTGATGTCAGTAAAGGCTACCGATGAAGAGCTAAGAGAAATTTATAATAACATTCCTAAACCTTATGATAAAGCTAACACACTCATGACATTTAATCAAGATATGAAATGGAGAGCAGATTTGGTAAAAACAATCCTTAAGTATTGTGAAAAACCTAAGATTGTTCTTGATGTAGGTGGAGGAAAAGGAGAGCTTACTTATGTTTTCAGGAAAATCTATAAGGGAAATTTCTTTGCTGTAGTTTCTGATTACGCAGAAAAGATGCTTATGAATGCAATAGTTGAAGATGAAAAAGTGTTAGCCTCATTTTATGCCTTGCCATTTAGAGATAATGCATTTGATATTGTAATGAGTAGTTATGCTTTACATGCTGCTGACGACTTAGAAGTTGTAATAAAGGAAATGAATAGAGTATCAAAGAATATCATCGGGTTTATAGCTATGGGAAAACCAGATAACCCATTAAAGAGGTTTATCTTTACGATTTATCTGAGGTTTATAATACCATATATTGTAGTACTTGTAGGGGGAAGACCAAAAGATTATAAATATCTGTATTATATCTATAAAAAACATCCGCCTAATAGCCGTTACAAAAGTTTGTTCTATAAGCTTCTTAATGTTTTAGAGTATAAAGAGATAGGACTTAATTTAATTTATTTTGTGGTAGCAAAAAAGAAAACAAGCTGAATCTTCACCGTCTAAGCACCCCAAATCCTGCTATAATAAGAAAACGCGTAAGTTTATAATTTCCGTCTCAATACAAATAATTATGAAGCTTGTTGTAGCAACAAACTTCGATGATCAGTTAGTAGAAAAAATCCATAAATACCCGGTAAAATATATGTATGGGAGTCAGACAGAAACCCTAACTGGTCATGGAAGAGCCTCATTTATTTTACCTAAGGTTGATGACGAAAGGCTAAAAGAACATATAAACGTTTTACATTCTTATAACATCAAGTTCCTTTATACGTTAAATACGGCAAATCTTCATGGCAAAGAATATGATGAGAAATTCGTTAATAGGCTTAAAGAGGAAATCCACAAGTTAGTTGATTTCGGAGTAGATGGGTTTATTATAGCTTTGCCATATCTAGTTTATTTTATAAAAAGAGAATACCCAGACATTGAAGTTTCAATTTCGTCTTTTGCTAGGATTACTCACATTAGAAAAGTTGAAGAGTATTTAAAAATGGGGGCAAATGTCATAATAATGGATGAGGATACAAATAGAAACTTCTCTCTTCTTGAGGCTTCTGTAAAATTAGCTAGAAAATATAACGCCGAGATTGAGGTTATTACAAATAATACATGCCTTTGGGGATGTCCTTATAAATTAACTCATGACCAAGTAACCTCTTATCTCTCTGCAATAGATGGGGTTAAGAATGTGTGGTTCGAATATCCAGTCCTATTTTGTGCAACAGAGGTAAGAAATGACTTTGCAAATATAATAAGGATGAGGTGGATAAGACCGGAAGATTTACATTATTATGAAGAAATTGGCATTGAGAGATTTAAGATTGCTGGAAGAAATAAGAAAACAGATTGGTTGGTTAATGTAGTTAAAGCTTATGCAGAAAGGAAATACGAAGGAAACCTGCTCGATATTGTCAGCTACGTACAGGGTAGGGCAACAACCTCAGCACTTAGAAAGATAAATTCATCTGACGAGTACGAGATTCTAATGAAGGTGTATGTAGATAATACTGCATTTCCTCCAAATTGGCTTAGCTTCTTTAAATATAACAGATGTGAAGAGAGGAGCTGTGATGAATGTAAATACTGTGATATGATTGCGGAAAAAGTAATCAAAATAGATGGAAAACCTCTTAGCGAGGTTAAGCTTAACAAGATTAAACCTCCAATAGAGCTAATACCGAGGTTTACAAAGAATGGTTAAAATATCTAAGAGAGTTAGAATTGCTGAACTCCTAGAGCCTAACTTCTTTGGAACCGTTCTAAATCATAACGTTGTAGTAATAGAAAATGGGCCTAATGGAGGTTTAATGCTTGTAGATACTAGCTTGCCAGAGAACTTTGAGACTCTAGAGAAATTCTTAAAGAGTTGGGGATATTCGATTTCAGATATATCTGACGTTGTAATTACTCATTCTCACCCTGATCATTTTGGAAATGCAGAAAGAATTAAGA
>ERZ1684502.52-NODE-52-length-33553-cov-1659.645203_pt1 | contig 33553 bp, 38 predicted proteins | sample MGYA00580192_ERZ1684502 | MGnify/ENA primary metagenome ERZ1684502 (study PRJEB41476, sample SAMN13258264) | hydrothermal vent metagenome | biome: caldera [ENVO_00000096]; feature: acid hot spring [ENVO_00002120]; material: acidic water [ENVO_01000358] | place...
GAGCACCAGTGACATAAACACCTGCAGTGTATACGTTCATTGAACAAAAACCACCATGAGCCGCAACATTTGCTGATCCATAATTTCCTCCGAAGAATCCAGCAGTTATTCCAGGGATTAACTGATCCCTTCCTTGCCAGAAAGCTAATGCATGAGGATTAGTCTCCCTTATTTTAAGCAGTCCGGGGAAATTACCAATACCAAGCTGTTGTGGGTTTAACCCAAGTTTGCTCCAACTTTGAGCAGAAGCACCATTAATTATTATATCGTATGCAGTGTCATAATCTATTGCCATCCATTTACCTTCTCCTCTTTGCCCGGCTCTTATTAATGGAAATCTAAGCCTAGCAGGAGCAAAGTAGTAGTATACGTCTGAAGCACCTCTTGGACAAACACCACCATCATTAATGTGCCACCCTATCGTACCAGTAATAAATCTAGGGAAACCTTGTGGGGTTCTCACTATCTCTAATGAACACCTACCTAAACACTGGAAACAGTTACCATAAACTACTTCGTCATTGGGATAGTTTAGTGTGTATGTAGAATCCCCTTGAGTTTTGAATACTTTGTCTACAACTGAACCTCCTTCTAATAAAATCGCAGTAGTTACTGCTGTTATACCAGTAAGCTTTAGAAAGTCCCTTCTCGTTAGCTTTAAATTACTCATTCTTATCGTAATGTTGTTATTTTAATTAATTATATATACCTTCACTTCAAGCTAGTAATATGAATACTAAAAAATATTTCTACCCTCGTAATGCTACTTATCTTAAGTAAAAGTATAATCATAATAAATCTTCTAACTCTTTTTGTGTGTCCGGGTCTAAGCTTACAGCCTTTTTAGCGTACTCCTTAGCCCTGGCTAAATCGCCTAATCCTTTCATTATCCTAGCCTTTAACGCATAATAAATCCCTTTTTCTTCCATACCAATAGCCTTATCAATAAACATTTCCGCATCTTGGTAAAGATTTAACAAATAGTAGGCTAAAGCAGTATGGTAATACATATCTGCAGATGGATTTAGACGTAAAGCAATCTTAAACTCTGCTAATGCTAATTTGTAAAATTGCGTTTCCAAGTATATTTTACCTTTGAGAAAATGTAAATTCCAGTTATTCTTGTCTATGTCTATTGCCTTATTGATCTCTGATAAAGCGTCCATTTTAAGTCCGGAGTTATAATAACAAGTTGCTTTCATTAGCCTTGCCTCAACATTTTTGGGATTTAATGAAATAACGTCATTAAGGTAAATCATTGAATTATCATAATCACCTTTTGCGAATAGAATCTTAGCTTTAAGAAACTTGTAGTCATAACTTATAGGCAATATATCAAGGGCTTTGTCGATATATTCTAAAGCCTTGTCTAGTTCACCAGCTTCATAATAGTACTCAGAAAGGGCGTAATATAATACATGGCTGAATGGATACTTATTTGCTCCTTCCTCTAACGTTTTAATAGCTTCCTCTTTTTTACCAAGGAGTTTATAGCACTCAAACTTTATGTAATAGGACTCAATTCTTGAGATCCCCTCTATCTCTTTAATAGCCTCACCGCATTTATTTAACTTATAAAGAAGATATCCCCGAAGAAGCCTAGAATCCTCATCACCTCCCTTAACTTCTTTTAACGCTTCTTCATATTTACCTTCTTTTATAAGGTCATCAATATCCATATGAGAAAATTTTTGCTTATGCCTTAATAAGGGTTAAATATGTACGACTAGTAATATTACTAAAATGAAGTGAAAGTTTATTTAAATTATAAATTAAAGAACGTATGAAGAAAAATGGGACTATTCACTGCGCCTAGTACCTCACCATATGGAATACAAGCGCCAATACAGCAGATAAATGAATATCCGTTATGGGGGACTGAAGTCGCACTAGCACTATACTTCACTGAAGTAGCTGGTATGTTAATGGCTATATTAGGCATTATGGAGTTCACCGGGAAGTATCCAAGCATGGCAAAGAAAGGAGCTCCAACAGTTTTTGTAGCTACTATTCTAGCTTTCGCTTTCTTCGCTTATGATCTAGGAAGACCATTTGCTGCTACCTCATCCCCTATAGAGGCATTGGCTAATTTCTCTCATTCATGGATGGCTAGAGGTATAATTTTCGTTTCTGGGCTTTTACTCTTCTCTTTACTATATACAATATCAGTATTTGTAAAAAAGGTGCCAACGTTTGCTAGAATAACATTTTCTACATTAGGAATGCTATTTGGTATTTTCGCAACAACTTATAGTGGGTTTGAGTTTGCAGCAACAACCGGAATACCATTCTGGAACAACGCAGGAATACCAGTATTATTCTTAGCAGGAGGAGCCTTCGTAGGTGCTGGTATAGGCTATATTCTTGCGTTTGTCACAAAAGGAGATGAGGGAATAATGGCTAGAAGACTTATGGCTAAGCTACTTGCTTACTCTGGGATCGCGGAATTAGTCTCTTGGTTCTTGTTCTTAGCCACTGTAAACTTCATTAATGTATTTGATGAAGTTGCATATGACTACCTAATATCTCAAAGTACATTTTACGCGGATCTAACATTATCTGCCTTATCTGTTTTAATTTCTGGTATTGGCAGTTTAGTATCTTCAAATGTTACCAGAATGCTATTCAAACAACAAGTACAGGCACCAAAACAAGCTATAGGTGAAATTAAACCTTCTGATCTGCCTACGGCTATTAAATATGCAATACTGATTGCAGCAGTATTTGCAATAGTAGCAGCTTACTTAACAAGAGCTGATATCTTATTTGCCGGACAATTCGCATACCAAACGGCACCACAGACACCATTCCAAATAGTAAGCAACCAGCCAATACCTATAGGTAGTTTTGGTTGGAGAGGATGAATAATAATATTCTTTTTTTCCAATTTTTATAACAAATGAAAAAATAGTTATAAAGAATTATAATAGCAAAATTTTTAAAGTTATAAATTGGTAATATATTTTGAAATGGTAATTGGGTTAATGGTGTTCTATGACATTTTAGTTTTCTTGGTCAGAGAACATACTATTTTTGTTAAAAATATTAGCATCGACTATTCTACTTTAGAGTTTTTATCTAGATTTAAAATACATTTTATCATTGTCTTATCTGCTAAAGGTTCAATTAAAGAGCTAAAAATCCTCCACAAGTTAGCTTTATCTAGTATTGTGTCTTCTTATAGATTATCCCAAGAACTAGGGATCCCTTCGTCTACCTCATGGAGACTTTTAAAGAAGCTATGTAAAGAGGGTTATGCCCGCAAAGAGGATAAGGGATTTAGTATAACACCAAAAGGACTTTTTATTCTTTATAAAACTTATAAAGATGATAAAGTGCGAAAAACCGTTACTAAAAGACTTAAAGAATTCTGGAACTACGACGGTGAAATTGAAGATATATATGCTATTCTAGATGATATCTCTAGATTGATTGATAACAATAAAATAGAAATTAAAAATTTATGTTTTAATTTACCAGCCTCCTTAGTAGGTTTTTTGCTACCCTTCTCTCATGAACTATCTGAAGGATCAAAGAAGATTCTAGCATATTATATAACTAAGACCTTTCCTACAGTAAACATAACACCATTCTGTAAAGGAGTAGTATCTTTTGATGAAAGAGGAATACCTTATGCAATCGCGGTAAACTGTAAAGTAGAAGGACTGAAAATAAACCATTACTGTGAGACTATACAAAAACTATTTATAAAGAATAAATTAGAGTGATCTTCATTCTTTAAAAGAAAATTTTTATTTTTATTCTTTTTTAGAAATTAAAAAAATAACTTAAGATCTAGCTACTTCTCCTAATACCTTAAATATCTCATTAAAGTCTGCTTCACTTAGTTTTACAAAAACACCATAGTGATCCATAACACAAACAGCATAGTCGCCAGCAGCTACTGCCCATCCATGTAATGGTGTCCATTTCATTCCACTAAATTTACTAAAACCTTCTGCCTGCATTTCTGCCATTAGCGTGTTTGCAGCACACATCTTTGCTACCATTTCTGCCATTTCCTTTGATAACGACCCTGTGTATTCTCCCAGTTTTCCGTCTGCTGTAAAATGACCTGCTGCTACTGCTCCCTTTATTTTCATTAACTTTTCGAGCTTTTCGGAAGCCATATTTTATCTACTTTATATTATATGAATCTTATATATAAGAATTTTGTGAAAAACATTTTAATAACAAATTTAACTTGATTTCTTATATGTTTAAATTAATATGATAATCATGTTAAACCTTGTTAAAGGAAATTTAAAGTAAGTAAAAACTGTAAAGAGTAAAATTTATATTCTAAACTATTTTATTAATAATTTATTAAATTAACAAAAATATATAGCTAGTTTTAAAGGAAGAAGAAGATAAAGATACTCTTGATGGAACTTAAAGATATAAAAAGAATGAGAGAAATAGGAGAGGAATACGATAGACTGCTCAACGAAATTCTAAACCTTATATTTAAAAAAGCACCAAATTGCCTTGCCTTAGAACTTACTGATTCACTTTCTCCAGTTTTTGCAGTAGACCAGGTCAAAACTAGGGCTTTACTAGCCTTTCGTTATCGATGCCAAGGAAAAGATGGTTATATTGTAATTACTGAAGAGGGTAAAATCGTTTTTGAAGATACAGAAGGAAATATAAATGAGTTAGGAGATATTAACACATGAAAAAAGTAACAGAATTTAAAGGAAGATTATTCGAAGGACCTATATGGGTTAAAGACACACTTTATTTTGTTGATATTTTAAATGGTGAAATACACAGCCTAAAAGAAAATGAACATAAAGTAGTTAAGTTTGACACTTACGTAAGTTCAATACAACCGAGAGAAAAAGGAGGACTAATAGCTACAGCAGGAAAAGGATTTTATGTAGTTGAAGGGAACTCTGTTTCCTTGTTATATGAAGTAAAAGACTGGGATTCAAGGACTAGATTTAATGATGGGAAATGTGACCCAGTTGGAAGATATTGGGTGGGGACTATGGATTTAGAAGAAAGAGAGCCCATAGGTGGACTTTTTGTCCTTGATAAAAACTTAAACTTCAGAAAAGTCCTTGATAACGTTACAATATCTAATGGGCTTGCATGGAGTTTAGACAATAAGAAGTTCTATTACATAGATTCTCCAACAAAGAAAGTTTTCGTTTTTGATTATGATGCAGGAAAGGGAGAAATTAGCAACAGAAAGACGTTGATAGACCTCTCTTCCTATCCCGGAGTACCAGATGGGATGACAATAGATAGTGAAGGTATGTTATGGGTAGCATTATACGGTGGAGGAAGAGTGTTAAGACTAACAGAAGGAAGAATACTACAAGAGATAAAAGTCCCTGCTTCTCACGTGACTTCGGTTACCTTTGGGGATTCTGACCTAAAGACTTTATACATAACTACTGCAAATGATGAGGAAAATGGTGGATATATTTATGCTGAAAGAGTGGATGTGAAAGGGGTAGAAACATATTTCTGTGAATTTTAACCAAAATTAGTCTTTACTTTTCCTTCTATTTTCTCTTCACATATTGCCTTACTCATTTCTATCGGGTCTTCAAAGTACTTGATTTTTACCACTTTTCTATCATCAAAGTAATCTGGAAATGATACTTTTAGTAAATCAGTTGATAAGCCTGTACTCACGAGAGAGTAAACTGGTTTTCCCATTGCATATGCCATAAACAACTCAATTTCTGTTCCAACTCCTCCTCCTAGGCTAACTAGAATGTCAGAAGACCTAACAAGCATGACAGACCTGCACCTAAACTCACAACCAGTAAATACCTTAATTGCTTCACTAGGCAAAGGTATATCTTCCCTTTCAATTGGAATAAAAAGGATAACTGGGATGCTTAACTGTATTGCTTTATCAACTACAGTCTTCATTAAACCCCAATAACCACCTAAAAGAAGTTTTACGTCTTTCTTACACTCAGCAATTTTTTCCACAAATGTCTCTGCTTTCCTCTCCAACTCTCTCGACACCGTACTGCTATGAGCAGCAATGCCAATTTGCATTCAACCACCGTGAGCCAGGGCTGGTAAGACTTTTAGCAATACAAGGATTATTCCGATTAAAAGTCCAATTTCAGCTAATAGTATCGTGATGGTCCAGTCCTCTTCTCCTTTTTTCTCTTCCCCATTATCCATATTATTTAAATCATAAGAAAAAGTATTAAAATTATGTGCAGGATGTTAGCTTACGTGGGGAAAGACAAGGAAAAACTAAAGAAATTAGCCCAGTGTCTAATTCTATCTGCCAAGGACGATCCAATTACTCACGACATCCATAAAGATGGTTGGGGTATAGTGGCTTATGATGGAGAAAAAGTAGTGCATTATCGTAGCGTAAACCCAATATTTAACGAAAGTGATGTTTTATTTAACTTGATAAGCATATTGAATGGTAACCTCAAGGTAATAATCCATGCAAGACTTGCATCAGATAAAAATCTTGTCTCCTCTTATCTTTCTCATCCTTATATGGAAAGTAACGAAAAGTCCATTATATACTTTGCCCATAACGGAAGCGTTAACAAGGAAGATCTTGGTAAAATCCTTAATGTTGACTCTAGGTTAATGGTTGATTCAGAATTAATTGGTAAGTATCTCGTGTTACACGGAATCGAAAAAGTAAAAGAACTACAAGCTTATACAAAGTCAGCCTTGAACTTGTTTATCCTTAAAATAGATAGAGAGAGTAAGGACTCTCACTTGTACTATTACAACTATTATAACGTGGATTACGTAAGAAAGAAGGGAACACCAGAGGAATATTATTATCTCTATCGAGGAGAAGACTACGTGTTTTCCTCTTCATTAGCATATTCTGGATGTGAAAAAGGGAATAAAGTGAAATTTGGAGAATTAGAAGAACTTAAAAGTTATTAGTCAAACTTTTTATTGTGAAACTTTCTACTTTCTCTATATTGCTACTTTTTCTAGTTTCTGCCATAGCAATTTACTCAATAGTTCCTTTGTTGCCATATTTAGAAGTGAAATTCCATACTTCTCTTACTACTTTAGCTTTAGTCATCTCTTTAGGATGGGTTGGTGGAGCAATTGGTGGAGTAATAATTGGAGTCCTTTCAGACTCTTATGGAAGGAGATTAATGCTCTTTATATCCGTATTAGTGTTTGGTATATCCTCACTTTTATCATATTTTGTTAACTCTGTGTATTTACTTTTTATCACGTGGTTTTTGTTAGGTTTTGGCGTAAATGGCGAAAATGGAATTAGTTATGCAGTTGTGGCTGAGACACTTAAAGGCGGTAGAGGGACTATTGGTGGGTTCATGCAAGGTCTGTATTTCGCTGGTTACCTTCTTTCATTAGTTTTAGCATTAACCCATTCCTCTTTCCTTATAGTAGGAATTTTAGCTTTGTTACTTTCCCCTCTTTCTTTTACTGTAAGTGAAAGTAGCAGAAGAGGGTTTAAACCATTTTCGAATTTGAAAGAGATTAACGTAAGACTTGCAATAGTCTCCTCGCTCTTAGCAATATCTGCTTTCCTTTACAACTGAAAGCCTCGCCCTTTAGGGCGGGGATGACAAAACTTAAAAATTTCTAAATTAAGCTATTTTTGTGGCTAGGTCAACTGGATTTCAGATTGCAGTTCAAATGAAAATTGCACCTAGCCACGAGGTTAAACACCTTGCGTATTTGTACACTAGGGCAAAACAAACTGTTGTTAATTGGTTAGTTGAGAATAAACCAACTTTCAAAAACAAAACAGATCTAATTAACATCCTGCACCACGAGTGGTATGAAAAACTGAAAGAGATGGGACTAACAGGACGTTTAGCTGAAGATTGTTATAGAGATATTGGAAATGTATACACATCATGGTTAGAGAATCCTAACAAGAATAAATCAAAACCTAGGATAAAGAGTGTATCAGTAATCTTAACGCCAAAACTGTCGTATAACTTGGATTTAACCAAAATGAGACTTAGCATATTAGGTTACGAAACACCAATCTTAGGTTATTCTAGGACTTTGTTGCTTTACAAGAGTTGGAAAATTGCTGAAGCTAAGTTAGTTAAGAGAGGGAAAGATTGGTACTTATTCATCACTTTTAGAAAGGGAGAAGAGAAAAAGAAGAGAAAGAAGAAAGAAGGATTAACAAATGAAGGCGAAAAGAAGAAAAAGAAAAAGAGAGAAGAGTTTAAACCAACTGGTATAGTAGCAGTTGATGTAAATCAAGACTTCCTTACTGTTGGCAATGATAAAACGATAATCGAAATACCTACTAGATTAGATGATGCATATCATTATGTGGAAGAAGCCTAAAAACTACAACAAAAATATCCTACAAAGTGGAGATACTCGAAACATATACAAAATAGGATTGCTCACTTCTTCAGAAGGGAAAGGAACATCTTAATGGATTTCGCTAAGAAAGTTGGTAGATGGATAGTAGATATAGCTATGCTGTTAAAAGCTAACGTTATCGTTTTAGAAAGATTAACTAAGATGATATATCACGTTGGTGATTTAAGGAAAAATTATAGACTGAAGTTATACTTGATGCAATATAGTAGAATACAAAAATGGATTGAATGGGAAGCCAAAAAATACGGCTTGAAGGTAATTAAGGTTAATCCCTCATACTCATCAACTGCTTGCCCTAAGTGTGGAACATTAATGAAAGAGAGTGGGTACAGAACACTTAAATGTGAAAGGTGTGGTTTTGAAGAGCATAGAGATTATGTTTCCGTTCTCAACTTGTATGGGAGGGGTCTTCTGCACCTCTCGACTGCTCACGGAGTGAAGGGTGGGAAAGACCACTCAGACCGTGAGAATCCTCGCTCTTAAGAGCGGGGAGAAGTCAGTTTCTAGTACATTCTATATTATTTCCTCTTATCGTTTTCCTAGTCTTTTTGGGTTCATCGTTCTTTTCCTATTTAGGAGTATGGATTAGTGAGCTTTATCCACAAAAACTAAGAGCGACTGGTAACAATCTTTCGTTTCTTCTTGGAAGGATAATAGGTGGAGGGTTTGGAGTCACACTGGTGACTCTTCTTCCCTTTACTTTAAGTTTAAATTTAGCTATAATACTTATAATCTGCGGGTTCATTGCATTAATTGGCAGTATAATCTTATGATGAAGAGGGGAAACTGAACTATGACGAGAACTTACCCGTCTGATTTCTTATAATTTGATACAATTTGACCAGTGACGACATCAAAAGTAAAAACAGAGCTACTGGAATTAGTGCGATGTTTATTAGGAAAAACGTAGATTCTGAGGCTAACAGAAAAGGTAGAAATATAATACTTAGCTTCTCGATCGAAAGCAGTCTAAGCGATATAAAGATAAGGAACAAAAGTGCATTTGCTGTCGCTCTATTTATTTTCCTTATCATCGCTTAACACTTCTTTGTGTGTTATTAAATTTTTTCGTCATAACAAATATGACAAATAGAGCATAATACCGCCGAAAAATATCGCAAGACCATTAACAAATGGATTATCATATCTGAAGTGAGCTAAGGCAAACCTTCTCCATTTTCCGTGTTTCTTTACATAAATCCCTTTTTCCGTGAAGACGTCAAGTACCATATGTGAAGGACCAACCAAAATACCGGAAATTAATATAGAAATGATGTAAACAAGGGTAGTCTCATATCTGTTTGAATAATAGCTATAATCGTAGTAATAATGACTTAAGTACAGAACAATAACTAAAACTGGTAAAGACGAGATTACCCCCCAAATAATACTTCTTGGAAAAGTGTGAGTTAGAGGAGTTCTAACTGGGATTTCACCAAATCTAGTTACTACCTCTTTATGACCTATCCTATCTATAATAGTATTCCCGAGAAAAGAGATTAAGAAAGAGATAACCAAGATATTGAAAAAAGGGATTCTAAAGAGTAAAGAGAGAACTAAAGAAATTAAGCCAGTAGAAAATATGTAATGTGTGCGAAGCTTCACAATTTATGGATTTAATTAAAGGATTATTTAAGATTGCGGTGAAAGTATAGACCTTGATAAACATTAAGTATATTGAGGACTTAAATTTAATTTACGTCTCATTATTGCTTATTGAAGTAGAATACATAATTAAGTAAATGCATGATTTTATTATCTAAGTTCACGGAAAACCCACAGATTCTCTTCTCTAATATAGAAGCGTTACGAAATTTCATATATCTAGGGTCGAATCTTTAAATAGCTGATTATAAATAGAAATTCTAAAAATACAAACGATTTGATAAAAAATCATTACTGTCTTACATTCTTTTCACTATTTAACTATTTCTGGAGGGTCTTAAGAGATTTAAAAACACGATTTATCAAATCGAATACTTTCTTACTATTTCATAAAATTCCTTAAACTCGCCTCCCTTCCAGACATTAAATTCAGCGTTCTTGAACACTCCAATGACAAACTCCTTGTTAGCCTTTATTGGAAGATTGTTTACTATGTAATTTGCAACACCTTCTGGATCTTCCTTTGCTATCTCAATGCCTTGCCTATACACATCAATTATCTTGTCCTCATAAGAGTTGACATGAATACCACAGCTCCCTGGTATCCCTAAAAGGTCTTCGAAGGTATCTCCTTTTCCAACAGCTGAAGTTATTGTCGCTGCATCAACTTGCCCGCTTTTTAACATATTAAGCAATTCCATCATATCGTCCTTATATACGGTCTCAGCTTTTAACTTCTTTAAATCAATTACAGCTCTAGCTAGAACATCTGCTGCACTTCCTTTTCTCCAGATACCCATCTTTCCTTCTTTTAATTTTGGTGAGATTACCATTAGTTTCTTTACAGTAACATAGTCTATTCTCAAGCCTCTTTTAGCTAAAGATACTGTAGAGTCGACTATTGCATCTGCATTAGATCCTTCTTTTCCAAATGAAATTTCTATATCTTTATTCTTCATTTGATATGCTAACAATGGGTATGAAACTGGTCCTGGAGCGGCTAATATTCTAATTTTATTTTCGGAACTCATGAGTTTCATAGAAACTTAATTCCTTAAATGTTTTTATTAGAATAATTCGGGCTGCAAAGACTTAAATAATAGGAAGAAAATTCAATTTTTATGCAAAGAAAAGAAATAACGTTTATTGAAGCTCTTCTTGTTATAATACCTCTTACTATTGCTGTAAGGGCATCAAACAACATGCTGATGACAACACTTCCATTAGTTGCAAAGTACATGTTCAATTTCAATGAGGGAGAAGTAGGGATAATCTCTGCTTTAACTTCGCTATCAACATTTATTGGAAGTGGTCTAATAAATAGCAGACTAAGAGGGGAGAATAGAAAATTAGCGTTTAGAATTTCTGCAATAATTTATGCAATTCTTTTACCAATATTCTACCTTGCTTCCCCTATAACAGTCTGGATTTTGGCAGGAATTGCTGGGATAGTTTTAGGTTTATTAATGCCCAACATCATAACATACGCTGGGCTATTAAAGGACAGAAAACAAAGAGAGAGAGTCTTGTCAATCTACACTCTGGCACTGAGTGCTAGTCTTGTCATAGGCCCAGCAATAGAGACATGGATTTTGGATTATTTCCCATTACTCATGGTATTTTTACTATTTGCACCTTTTTCAGTACTAACTGGTATAATGTCATTTTTCGTTGAGTTTCCTAAAGAAGACGAAAAAAGTGTAAAAGTAAAAGTGTTTTCAAACCCAGGTTTCATAACTGCCGTGATTAACATATTAACTTACAACATAGTCTTCTCAGTATTGCTAGCTTTCGGTGGAATTTTTGCTAAATCGACGTTTAACGTTCCTTACTCCACGGTTACAGCAATATTCTCAGCGTTCTTTGTAACATCCTTTTTAGCTAGACTATATCTTTCTATTAGACCAGCGGAGAAGCTCTGGCATTTTATGTCTTTGGCTATAGGAATAACTACATTAGGACTGATTTTTATTTCCGTTCTTCCTCCAACTCTTCTGCTCTTCGTTGTAGCCCTTCTGTTGTTAGGTATTCCACACGGTTTAACATATCCCCTCTCTGTAATATCAATTAGCAGAACTTTCAAACCAGAAGAGAGAAATGCTGCCAATAGCACTTTCTTTGCTATAATGATGTTAATAGGCATTATCACACCTACTGTTGCAGGGTTCGTTATACAGCGTGTGGGATTTAGGCTAACCTTAGCATCTATAATACCTATAATAGTTGCCTTGCTCTTCATTTTACGTAAATATGTTAAATATGTTGATAATGTCTCTTAGGCGGTTGCAATAGCACTAAAAGGAGAAGACCTACAATTGCCGATATCAAGCCAAACTCCTTTGCTACTGTTACATTAAATTGTAAAAGAAGGGAGAAAACAAAAGAACCTAAAACACCAGCTACTGCTTTTCCAGTATACAATATTGCATTATTTGCAGTTGAATACTTTTCACCAAATAAGTCACCAGTTATCGAAAAGAACAAAGTTATCATCGAACCACCAAAGAATCCTATAATAAGGACTGAGGGTAAAAGAAAGTTAAAGAGGAAGAGAATGCTTCCTAGGATAACCATAAAGATAGTTATGAAAGTAGTAGTTATCCTTCCTATAACATCAGATATATGACCTAATAATGGTCTGCTTATCCCACTAAGCAATGGGAATATTGTAATTAAAAACAACACGTTCTTACCAGCAACTACAGAAAGTGAGGAAGAGTAAATAGTGAGAGGGACTGCACTCAAGGCAAAGGAGAAATAGATTAGCCACCACTTCCCGGTTTTAATCACCTCTTTAGGTTTATCCCCCTTCACCTTAGTTGGATAGTCGACAAAGTACAAAAGAAGTGGTAACACAAGTATCTCTACTAGCCCTATAATCATCATTGGTAACCTAAAATTTTGGAAAGGATATATGAAAGGGTTTACAATTGCTGATCCCAAACCAAAGCCTAAAGATACAAAGCCAGTAGCAAAACCCCTAGTTTTGCTAAACCATTTTACTGCAAGGTTTGCAGCTATGCCATATAAAATTCCTTCTCCCATACTTCCCAGAGACCAGAAAACATAAAATTCATAAATAGAAGAGGAAAAAGAGGAACCAAGAAAGCCTAAGGCAGAAAGAATAGCTGAAATAATACCTATTCCTCTAGGCCCCTTATAATCAGCTATACTTCCACCTATGATTTGAAAGGAAGTTGAAAATATTGTGAAGAGTGTAAAGGCCACTTCAATTTCTGGCAAAGAGACTTTCAAGCCAGAAGTTAAATGAGGGAGAAAGGCATTCCATGCGTATTGATAAAGAGAATTAAAGGACATTATTATAAAACCGGCAACTAGTATGCTTTTCCCTTTGAACATACCAAGTTTTTTGGAATAATCATTTATATTCTTTTTCTTTTTAAATAGTTTTATGGGTTATAAATCGCGTCTTTATCATTTAGGAAAGTGGAATTTTGCAAGGTATAGATATAACCTTATGATAAGCAAAAAGTTTGCATTAAAAATGGCTAGGAGGAGATGGAAAGAAAGATATTTCTGATTTACTATTTATCCATGTGAAAGTTGAGATTCATTTAAACATTTTAGAGTTTAGAAATTCAATCTCGAACTATATAATTGTGGAGGAAAGAGAGGATGAATGGACAGAAATTAGAGGTATAGAGGATAAATATTATTACAAGGAATTTAATGGCTATGCTGTGTTAGTTTCACACGATTTTCCCCTTGAAAAAGGCTACATATTTGACAATCTGAAGGTTAATAAACTGAGAGAAATTTTAGACCAACCTGGGAAAGTGAAATATTATCTAACACTAGAAATAACTGGAAATTATCTAAAAACCACTGAGGAAGACTGTCTAAATGATTTTCCCGGAATTGATTTAGTAAATGGGATATTAAATGACTTTCAGTTTGAGAGAGATGAATGTTGTGTTAAAATTATAACTTTCATGAACAATCTTGAAAAATTTAAAGATTCTCTTGAAAATATAATAAAAGGTTTTCAATTATACTACTCTATTATTAAAAAGCAAGAGGAAATAGCTATTAACATAACAAAAAGATTTTTAACAAATAAGTAGATGTAAATACACATTTATGTATATTTATTTTTGCTTATAATAAAAATAGAAAGTATCTTATACGTTTAAAGTTTTCATAAGAAAAACTTTTTAAAAAAGAAACCCATATAAACAATTTGGGAATTGAAATGGCAAAAACAGAATTCAACGAAGGTAATGCAACTAGATTAGAATACATATGGCCAATAAGGTTTGCAGTAGGATGGATGTTTTTGGATGGAGGCCTAAGAAAAGCAGTTCTTAAACCAGCCAAATTAGATCCAACATCCGCCTCTTTCGTAGGAGGAAAACTAGTAAACTTCCTACCACATGCAGGACCTTTCAAAGACTTCTTGCTAATGACTCTAGAGAATCATGCTCTTGATGTAACCTTCTTGACCATATTCAGCTATATAGAGATTATTGCCGGTTTATTCCTAGTAATAGGGTTCTTAACGAGGTTGGCAGCTTTTGGAGCAGGAGCCATGGCAATAGGAATGGCCCCTGCTTATTGGCTAGGCTCTACATGTGAGGACGAATGGCAGATAGGCGCCCTTCTGACAGCTGGTGCTATAGTAGTAATGCTAACTGGTGCTGGAAGAGTTTGGGGACTTGATTATTTCTTGTATAAGAAATTCGGAGATAGAGGAATAGCAAACGTTCCAATACTTAAATGGATTAAGTTATGGTGATAAAAATGAATAAAGTAACTATAGTTGGAATAATTTTTGCATTATTTACTGTTGGATGGATATTGGGGACTGGGCAGTGGGCTTATGGAAACGTAGTGGGGCCATTATTTAACAACTCAAAATTGCCAAAACTTAACGTTACGTATATCCAAGCGTACAATACACCACAAGGACTAAAATTGGTGTTGAACATTACTGACATAGACGGTCCAGATGCATATCCTGCATCAGCACCTTTAATGGAAATATGCAACTCAACGTGGCATATGTGGCTAAACTCCTCACAAATATCCAATGATACAGTAAAGATAATACAAGCTCCATGGAATGCTAACAAGAAAGATTCAGTAAATTGGTACTCTGGGTTTGTAGTAGTGCTAGGAAGCGAAGCACAGTTCCAGTTGGTAATACCACACCTTCATCTGTCTCCGGGTACTTATCACGTTAAGCTATATACACCGTCTATAAGCACTAGCAGAGAAGCTGTGGCGACTTTTACTATTTCAAGTTAACTTAAATTTTTTCCTTTTCCATTTTTAAATTATGGAAGATTACTCCAATGAGGTACGCGAAAGGGCTTTACAGCTTTACTCTGAAAATAAAGTGTTGGGTGTTTTAAAGAAGAGCAACTTACTTATAGGAATTGTTCAAGACGTAGAAAATGATTATAGAGTTATTTATGATTTAGAGAAGAAAGAGGGAGAGTGTGAGTGCAGACTAGGGAAAAACTGCGAACATATACTTGCAGTTAAGATAAGCTTTGAAAAAGGAGAGTTTGTCAACATAGATAAAATAGAAGAGAAAATTACAAAAATGAACAAAAGGGAGATGACTTGGTTACTGTTAACTTTACTAGAAAAATTCCCTCAATTGTCTAACTATCTTGCCCCATTAGAGAATCCTAAAGATGTAATTAGAAGATATATAAAAATAATAATGCAAGATCAGAATAAAAGCACTCTTAACTCTTTCAGAGATTTTCTTATAAACAACAAAGAGCTGTTAGATAAAAGTGATATTTTTGAAATCTTAGATTCAATCTCTTCATGCAGTACAAAGTGTTTTTATAGTTTTACCACTGAAGAGAACCTCGCTAAAGACCTTCTGGATACCCTTTCAGATATAATAATTGAAAAAGGAATAGAAAATAAAGACGTAGAAATACTAGAAAAAATTATGGAAAAAGATAAGTTCGGAAATTTAGATGATTTCTTTATAAAGCTGTTTAATCAAGAAAAATTTAGAAATTCAGCAGATCCTATTCTATATCTGAACATACTAATAAGGAACAAAGATAAAGAAAGAGTAATAAGCTTTTTACGTAATGTTAAGCTTACGAATGAAGAGAAATTTGATGTCCTTTCTAAGATAGATGAAAATGAAGCCTTAGAATTTGCAAAGGTTAACATGCTATACTCAAAGTTATTCGAATATTATTATAACATAGGAGAGTTCAATAATGCTCTCCAATATTTAGAGAAAATGATTGATATAAAAGATATTTCCGGCTTAAGCAAAAACCTAGAGAAAATAATTAAGATTATGAAAGGAGAAAATGAACTAGTAAGAAAACTTTACCCAATTGCTGACAATAATGCCTTACTTTATAGGTTATTAATACCTTTATATGAAAATGCATCTGGTTCGTTGAAATTCGATATTGCAACTTCAATTTTAAACAAGGTAAATTCTTTCCTTGAAGAAGATTATCTCCAGGTTATAAAAATCATAGGAGAGCAAAGAAAAGATAAGCTAACTGAGATAGTACCTTTATTTGTAGATAAATTAGCTAATAAAAAGAGGTATGAGGAGATTATAGAATTGTTGAAAGAATCTAGGAAGTATCTAAAGAATGAAGATTTTGACCGCTTACTTTCCTTAATTAAAGAAAAATATAAGAAGAAGAAACAATTATATGAATTAATAAACAGATACTTATCATAATACTCCTTTAAACTTTACGTAGGTATTTCAAAGAATCCCTCATTATTTTTAAAATGTATATTAAAGCGCATGGTTTTATTTTAAAAAATTTATGGTTATAGACTTTTTTAAGGGTTTTCAATAAAGGACTTTAATATAGTTAATTTTATTTTTGTGGCTAAGGGGTTATCGAATTGAAGAAATGACCCAAGAAAAGAAGTCCCTATTCTTAAGGGAGAGTTCTGGTCTAGTTAGAGAAGTAAGCCCCTGGGCATCGATGTCAGCAACTTTCGGTTTAGTAACTGGAGGAGTACCAATATTAATATTATCATGGTTATTCACGGCTCCCGGAGCTAATTGGATATTATCTTTTTTAATTGCCTTACCTCCTACTCTAGGCATGGCATTTCTTTTTTACTTGGCAGGAGTTTCAATGCCCAGATCTGGGGGTGACTACGTTTTTAACAGTAGAGCTGTCCACCCAGCTATAGGTTTTGTAAACTATTGGGGCTTGTTTATAGGTTTTGCTCTCTCTTTAGGTTACTACAGCTATTTAGCTGCGCAATGGTTTGCATATCTGTTTACTGGGATTGGACTCGCATACGGAAACTCCTTCTTTTTAAATATTGGTAACTTCCTTGGAACAACTGAAGCTGAAATTATCTTAGGTACGGTTGTAGTAATACTCTCAACAGTTCTAGCTTTAATACCTAGGTTTCAATGGAAGTTCGTATTATGGGGAGGAATAATTACAATTATAACAACTATAATAATGTTTATAGCTTTAGCACAAATAACGCCTAGCCAATTTGCTACAGCTCTAACGCAAAATGTTCAAGCTTTAACGCACAACACTAGCATTACAAATGCTTACCAAGAAGTAATTAATGATGCTGAAAGCAACGGCTTAACGTTTTACCCAACACTTTACGCTTCTTTTCTGGCTTTACCAGTGATTTGGTATTACTACACATGGTATAATTTACCAGCCTCCTGGTCTGGAGAGATGAAAAGGCCAAAGATGAATGTACTATATTCAATCATTATATCAATATTAATAATAGCGGCATATTACATTCTCATAGTCTTCTTTAACGAAAGAGCTTTTGGTGGTACTTTTCTGACGTCATGGAGTTATATTTCTAACCAGCAGTTAAACAATACCGTATACAACACACTTTCAAACATAGGTGATTTCACTCCATATTTCGCATTTATAGTAAACCATAGCTTGCCGCTTTTCATAATAATGTTCATCGCCTTATGGTTACCAAACTTCTATAGCAATCCTCCACTAGTTGTTGCTTTAGTAAGGTACTTATTTGCATGGTCTTTTGATAGGCTAATGCCTTCTTGGCTTGCAGATGTAAACGACACTCTGAAATCACCAATAAAGGCTACAATTCTAGTTGGAGTTCTAGGTGAAATTGGTGTTTTACTTTATGCATTTAACACTCCAGTAGCAATAGTAGATACTACTGTTGTTTTCGAAATAGGCTATGCTATATTTGCTATATCTACAGCATTATTACCTTTCTTAAGGAAGGATATATATAAGAGGGCTGTACCTCATAAGTGGAGCATAGGAAAGATACCAGTAGTTACTATAGTAGGAGGAGCAGTATTCGCGTTTCTACTCGGTGTTTTAGCATTTACATGGGGTAACCCAGTCCTCTTACCAATTAATTTTGTGACACTCCTATCATTAGGGATAATTTATGCTTCCGGTATAGCAATTTATGCAATCGCATATTATATGAATAGGGAAAGAGGGATAGAGTTAAACATGATATTTAGTGAAATACCACCAGAGTAAGTTTTATAATAAATATTTTTAAACCTCTTTTTTATTTTTTTAAATTATGAATATTATTTTTCTATCTTTGATAGCCTTTTCAATGTTAATTACTATGTTTTATGTAATTTATGAAGTTGAAAGATGGAAAAGTGAAAGAAGAGTACTTCTAGCACTATATATAGAGGGAATGATGCTAACGATGAATTTAGGGGCTTATCTTTATGTAGCGTATAAAGATCTATTCCTCTTCTTAGTGATAAATGGGGTATACATGGTTTTTGGCCTCTACGCAATCCTTACCATGAAAAGTGCGAATAAAAAGGTTGTTTATCCTCTGTTTGCAATCTTTATGGTTGTCTCTGAAGTTTTTATGGGATCCCTCTTTTACACTGTACAAACCGGTTTGCCAGCTAACATAGATACTTCTGTAGAGAACATATGGTTTGTTGGAGTTATGCTTGCTGAAATGACCTTTACCTTAATCATGTCGAGAGGAGTTGAAAAAACGCTAAGAAACTACTTAATTGCTTTACTTCTTTTAATGCCGTGGTTCCCTGAAATCTTTCCAAGTAGCATTAGTAATTACGTGTTCTTTATATCATCAGCAATAATGATTGGAGCAACAGTGCTAGTTTACGAGACCTTGTACAATCAAAGATTAAGGGCTAATCAGGAGACATTTACAACGATTGAACTAATGTCAATATTTACTATAATGATGATTGGAGGTTTCTTATATTTTCTTTACAACACGCTAATTGTTTACGATATCTCAATGATTATAGCAATGGTGTGGTTTGTCTATAGAGCTGTTGCAGGGCCAAATCCCTTAAAAGGTAATTACTTGAGAAACGCCAAGATAGCTTTCTCAATAATATTTCTAACATTTGTAATGGAGTTCTTCATGGGAGGAGTTTTAGATTTCGTAATGGGAGTGTTTTCACCAGGGGTGTCTGGATTTATCTCAAGTTTATCATTACCATGGGTTACACCAAATAATATAATTAACGTTTTATGGGATGGAATAGACGTTATAGGAACTGTACTGGGAAGTACATGGTTCTTAATAATGATGGGAATAGAAATGGGGTTCTTGGCTTTCAAAAAGATGTTAGAAATAAGAGTTAGAGAAGTTAGAGTAAGGATGGCCTTAATGATTTTAGCCTATGCATTATACAGCATTTATTTACCTTCATTCTCTCCAATAGCATCAAACTTGCAATATATACCATACATGTGGAGCATGGGTTTAGGAACTTTTGCACCGGTAAGTAACGCAATTTTGGTAGGACTTATTGGGACTTATGTAATTTATGGAGTTCTTTCATTCCTATTTGGTTCAAGAAACCTCTGTGCAGTTACTTGTACAGCGCCATTAATGTATCAAGGTAATTTCTATGATTCACTGAAAGTTTACAACAGGACTAGCAAAATAGGGAGGAAGTTGTTAACATCAAAAAGCAAAATATATAGGCCAGTGGCGCTGGCAGTATCAATATTTGTTTTAATTGCTGCAATCATATCATATCTAAACAGCGAAGGAATAGTCTCGTTCACAATATTTAATACTGACATAACTGTGCTAATTTACTTTATATCCTTTGACATTTTATGGTATGTCATCTTTATCTCTATCCCATTCCTAGGCACTTTTGCATGCGTAACAACTGGGTATTGCTATTGGGGAGCTTTTAACCAAGCAGTAAGCAGAGTTGGTTTATTTAGACTAAAAGTAAAAGACCCACAGCAATGTGTTAATTGTACTACTGTCGATTGTGCGAATGCATGTCCAGTAGGTTTAACAGATATGAGAGGGGAGTTCATAAAGAAAGGGGAGTTTAAATCAATAAAGTGTGTAGGCATAGGAGAATGTGTAGATTCATGTCCCTATGATAATATATTTATATATGATGTAAGACATTGGTTTAAGGAAAAATTGGGGAAAAGGAAATGAATTTGCTTTTTCTTCTCTCTTTGATAGCTAGTGTGATGGTTTTTGTAATAGTTTATACTCTTTACTCGATGATATATAGGATAAAAAGCAATGTAGGTTTATTTTTCGTATATTTCGTTCTTATAATGATGGTATCAATGTTTGTAGGGGCTTTGATTTACTTATTTTCGCCTACAGATGTCTCTTTGGCTGAAGCAATAATAATAAACAATGGATTAATGCTACTTCTTTTAGTCTATCTTTTCTTGAATGCAAAAAAATTAGCTAAGAGACTAGACCTCTCACCTTTTCATTCACTTTCAGTCTCTACATTAACAGTGGTTAATGAGATACTAATGGGGGCAACTTTTTCCTTAGCTTCATTTGGTATAACTTACTTTTCTTCTCTTTCCTCCTCTTTTCTGGTTACGCTAAACAGCTATTGGTTTTTTTATCCAATGATGGCTGAGATGCTCTCCCTTTATCTAATTGATTATGCAAAAGGTAAAGTTAGGAAAGAACTCTTCCCGGTAATAGGGATAACGACTTTCCCTCCAACGCTTTTTAGTTTCTCACAGTGGGTTTATTCAAGTATTATAATTGACTTGGTTCTTTCAGCACTAGGTATAATAAACTCAAAAGGGTTATGGAGATACATCTATTTGTTAACTGCAATAAGTGTGATTTCAACTATTGTAACTCCAGTATTTTTCGATTTGGTTATAGTAGCAGTGATGATATTTTTCTATTTCTACTTATTTAACTGGAGTAAGAATTCTCAATAGCTCCCTTTCGTAGACTACAGTAATTAATCTCTCTTTTTCATCTACTATGGTAACTACAGGATCTTCACTTTCCCTAAAGAACCTTAAGACATCAATTATTTTGCTATCTTTACCTAACATCTTTACCTCGATCTTATCTACATCACAAACCCTCCTAAAATCATATTCTGCTGGATCAATTTCAAGCAACTGGCTTACAGAAACATAACCAATTGGGTGCATATCGTCATCAACAACCACAATACCTCTATATCCCCTCTCATTTATTATATCTATTACCTGCCTCAATGTCTGATAATAATAAGCAACTGTCGTATTCTTAATAACTCTAATCACAGGTTGTTGGAGGTTTACCTTCACTTCTTCCGTTTTAGGTTTACCATATCTCAATCTGAAAAGAAGAGGGAAAAGTAATGTAGCAAAGACTATTGATAGGACTGAAAAAGAATATTGATAGGAAGAGATCAAGCTGGAAGTTAATGCCGAAGCTAATAAAGATGCATCTACCCCTCCCTTTACTGATGTTCCTAAGCCATTAATTATTGGGTCTACATTAGCAATTTTTGATGTGATAAAACCGGCTAGGAATTTTGATGAAACTACAACAACGAAAAGGATTAATGAGATTATTAAAAGCTGAATAGAAATTTTCACAAAATATAATCCTATTCCTACGAAGAAGAGAGGTTCAAAAAATCCGTAAGTGAAACCTCTTAACCTTTCTAGCAAGTAGGGTCTATCCTTTAGGTAGTCTCTTAAAAGAAAACCCAAGAATAAAGCAGCTATTGCTGAATTAAAATTAAGAACTTCTGCCACATATCCTATTAAAAAGATAATTGAGATGATTGTTGCAAACTCTATCTCTCTAACTTTTATATAGCCCTCAACTAACTCTAATAGGTGTGAGATCTGACTCCCAAGTAAAAAGATGACTATTACTAGTACAATTATACTTATTATACTTATTAAATTGAATTTTGTGAATATAGCAAATAAAACAACAGCTAAGATCTCATTAAGAACTGATTGGTTAAAAATAGTTATTCCGAGTTTTTGTTTAGATAACTCTAAATCCATTAAAAGCCTTGTTAAGGGGCCAACACTGGTCATGGCCAAAGGAATAATTAACAAAAGAGAGAATTGCCCAAGGCCTAAAAGTACAAGTCCAATAAGAAAGAATGGTAAAGATAGCTGAACAATTGATGAGACAAACTGTTTTCCTTCTATTTCTAATTTTTCTCCGAGTTCCTCCGCTCCTGCTAAGAATAATAAAAAGACAATTCCTAAAGAGGTTATGAATGATATTATCTGGTTAATCTTGATTATACTTAACAAACCGTCTCCTAAAATAATCCCTACAATTATAGGCCCAACAAATCTAACTAAGTTTAATCTTCCAAATACTTCTTCTGCTAACTTTGCCGATATTAGCATTATCCCTAAGTAAAGTAAGCTGACGACAAGCTGACTCATGGAAGAATATTACTCGTCATAATTAAAACGTTAACTATGAGCTTTATTAACAAGGTTTAATATAGAACATAAATATTAATTATAATATAATTTAAATATCAATCTCTTGATAGAATATACACATATGGAATTAGCATACGATTTTGAAACAGATGTGCCTAAAGCAGTTATCTTACAGTATATTTCAGACCCGCAAAATTTGTTAAAATATGTTCCTGCTTTTAAAAACTTAAAACAGATTGATGACAATACATGGAAACTGGAAGTAAAATAGTTATTTACAATAAAACTAACTGTAACGAGACGCATAGGAACTGATGAAGTAGATTACGACATAAAGAAAACTGAAGGGCTAATTAAAATAGCTTCTTACTTAAGGTACATAATAATACCAAAACGTAATGGGAAGACAGTATTAAAAATTATTTTCTTCTATAAGGGGCCTTTCGAAAGTATTGCAAAAAGACAAACAGAGGAATATTACAAAAGAGGGATAAAAATATTTGAAGAGGATCTGAAAAGACTAAAAGAAGGACAAAAGATGACTGACAATACTCAAATTAACTTAGGTATAAAAGAAGATTTATTGAATATGGAAACAATAATGGCAAAGGAGATTAATAAAAACGAATTAGAGGATGTAATAGCAAAGGCAATGATAGAGAGTATAAACACTGAGGTAATATTATTAATAAGCGATGATAGCAATATAGCCGAGCTAAAGTTTAAGGACGGATCATTAGAAGAAACTAAAGGAGATGTGAATGTACTTAAAGACAAAATAAAAATATTAATGAAACGTGCAGTAACGAAAACTAAAGCGATGTGATAAACTTTTGAGTCATACATTACTTCATAGCTAATAACCTCTATGTATCATATACACGAACCTCTTTAACTAGATCTAAACAAATATATGCTAAATTCTTTTACTCTTATCTTTTTCATACTGTCATAATATTCTGGAAACTCATACCTCACATATTCTTCTGGTAGATCAGCTAGATCAAAACTCTTCATAGCATTTGTTTTTGTCCTCATAGCTCTCATATTTACTCTTTAAATAAAACTCTTAAGAGGTATAGGTTGACTTTTGACTTAAATAAACATTTCAAGACGCGTTAGATATTATCCTAAAATCCATTCCTTTTGGTTTAATTTAGTTACTAGAATTTCCTTAAGCTGATTAAAGTTTGCTGAAAATACTTCTCTAAATTTTTTACTTCTAGCTTCTCTTAAATAATATTCTACTACAACTATTATACCTACTCTACCCTTGTTTATTGCATAGATATATACTTGATAATTTAAAGGAAAATTTTCTATCTTCTCATTTATTCTAAGATATAACTTATATGGATTAAGAGAATTCTCAACTTTTAATACATTAAAAGGAAAATTTGAAAAGCTAAATTCAGACAATAAGTTACTTGCTGTCACACTTATTGCAAAATAAATCTTCCCTTTATACGAGGTTCTATAAGATACCAAAATAACAAAAGAAGAAATTAAACTTATTATCCCAATATATTGATTGATAAAGAAGAGGAAGAAGGAGATAAGAAAATATAAAATTACAATCTCTATTCTAGTAAATTTCGCCAATTCTTTTCCTAAAAGATATGAAATAGGAAGAAGGAAGAGGGAAATGAGAAAGAGAAAATCAAATGAGAAGAAGAGTACTAAAACATATAAAATGTTATAAATGACTAGAAGTAATGGGGAAGAAGAGGGAAAATTAAATTCTTCTGGCCCTTCATAAATTGGCTTTAAAGAATTAAGATAGGATAAAAACTCCCTATGACTACGACTTATGTTCTCTTCATCAATCATGTTCCACGGTATTGACATAACTTGTTATTTAATCTCAAACAGTCTTTATATATAATTTGGTCAAAACTCTTTAGCTTTCCTAACTTGTTCCATTGCCCACATCATAGGGCAATAACCACCACACATTGTACAAGCCTTAACTTTTGGTTTACCAAACTGCGTATATACTCTATAAGCATTTTCTGGGTCAATAAGATTTGAAATCATGTTATCCCAATCCAGTTTACCTCTATAATAACTGACTAAATCATCCCATTTCCTAGCTTTTTTACCCAGTTTAACCACATCGCCTGCATGAGCTGCGATTCTATAAGCTATTGCACCTTCTTCTACTTGCTTCACGTTTGGCAGACTCAAATGTTCTGCAGGTGTTAAGTAACATAATAGATCGGCACCACTTGCAGATGAAATTGCTGCACCAATAGCTGAAGCTATGTGATCGTAAGGGGCCCCAACATCAATAGGTAATGGACCCAAAACGTAATAGGGAACACCACCAGTAAGTTTCTTCATTAACTTAACATCCCAAGATATTTCATTTAAAGGAACGTGACCTGGGCCTTCTACCATCACTTGCACCCCTTTCTCTAATGCACTTTTCACTAGTCTAGCACTTTCTATTAGCTCACTTATTTGGAATTCATCATGTGCATCTCCAGTAGCACCGGGTCTTAGAGCGTCTCCCAAAGAGATAACAGCATCATATTCCTTAAACAATTCTAAGATGTAATCCCAGTGCTTCCTATACGGGTTTTCAGAATCGTTATGCAACATCCATCCTGCTATCATGTCACCCCCTCTAGATACTATAGGTATAATTCTCTTGCTTTTCAACGCTTTAATAGCTAATTCCTTAGTTATTCCAGCATGAATTGTCATAAATGCAACTCCATCTTTCAAGTGTTTCTCAACAGTATCAAGCAAATCTTCTTCTGTAAAATAAGCTCCTCCAGATTTCTTTTTAAAAGATTCAATAAAAACTTGATAAACTGGTACAGTACCAACTGGCAAATCGGAATGCTTTATTATTTCTCTTCTAATCTCATCTAAGTCGCCACCAGTCGATAAGTCCATTAACGTATCTCCCCATTTGTTAGCTATTTTCACCTTTTCTAATTCAGATTGCAAATCAACAACTTCACTAGAAGTTCCTATATTTATATTAACCTTTGTTGTTAAACCTTTTCCTATAGCAACTAATTTTCTAGAAGGATTCCTTATATTTCTAATAACCATAATCTTTCCATTTGCAATCCTTCTTCTAATCTTTTCGACAGAGACTTTTTCTATCTCACTTACCCTTTTCATTTCTTCTGTAATAATCCCTTTTCTAGCTTCTTCTATTATTGACATAAGAATAAATCAATAAAGTAACTTATAAACCTTATTATATACAATTTATCTCGTTTTCTTTGCTTATTTCGGGGTCAAGCTTAAATAAGGTAACCAGAAAAGTAACTTATGATTATAGTTATAGGCTCTGGGCCAGCAGGAATTTACGGAGCAATAACCGCTTCTCTACTCGGAGAAAAGGTTAAGCTAGTTGAGGAAAAAGAAAAGCTTGGTGGAACTTGCGTCTTATATGGCTGTATACCATCTAAAGCTATGCTTCACCCACTTACAATAAAGTACTCTTTGGAGAGATTAGGAAAGGATATAGACTTTACTTATGAAGAATTAGTAAAACTTGCGCAAGATGTTGTAAATAGAGTATCTAAAGGAGTAGAATATATGCTGGAAAGTGCTGGAGTAGAAGTTATTCATGGAAAAGCCGTTTTAAAAGGAAAAGATATTGAGATATCTGGGCAAACCTATAACCCAGATAAAGTACTTATAGCAACTGGCACTTTAAAACCTGAAGCAAAAGGCACAATAGCTTCTGATGATCTTCCTTATTTAGATAAGGACTTCAAAAAGGTTGTAGTTATAGGAGGAGGGGTTGGAGGAGTAGAATACGCTTGGTTACTCCATAAAGTTGGAAAAGAAGTACACATAGTAGAGAAAGACTCTCTCCTTTTAGGGAAGCATGACAATGATTTAAGAAATGCCGTTACAAATCACTTTAAGAGGATTGGAGTTAGACTTCATTTAAATACAGAAGCAAAAATAGAGGAGGGAAAAGTTAAGTTATCTACCGGAGAGGAAATAACACCAGACTACATTTTGCTGAGTTTTGGAAGAAAACCCAACCTAGCAGGTTTTGAAACTATTCCTCACAAGTACTTTATCGATGTTAATGAATACATGGAAACACAAATAAAAGATATTTATGCTGCAGGAGATGTAACAGGATCATTTACTGCACATGAAGCTATACACAAAGGTTATGTTGCAGGGTTGAATATGAAGGGAATAAGAAAAGGCTACAATGGGAACGCTGTTCCTAAGGTAATTTACACTTCACCTCAAATAGCTTATGTTGGAAGTACAGATCAAGGTAAATGTGTGAAAGTTGATATGGCCAGCTTGCCAAGAGCTATAGCAGAGAAAGAAACTGAGGGCTTTGTAAAGGTTTGCGAAAATGACGGAAAAATTGTAGGTGCTGTTGCTTTCTCTGAGAGAGCAGAAGAGATTATATCCCTAATTGCTTTAGGAATGAAGCTTAATGCTAGCATAGATGACTTAATTGATTTCCAATATCCCCACCCGTCTTACTTAGAGATTATATGGGAAATTTTAAGGAAAATTAAGTTGGGATAAGAATCTTTTTCTCGTCTAACTCTTTTAAAAATAAGGCATTTTGCATAACCTCATTTTCATCAAATTTAGGGTCAACGAGTTGTTTAGCTATACTGCAATCAAACTTCGTTCCCTCGTATTTTACTAAGCCTTTAATATCCCTTGGAAGAGCAGATTTTACAAGGCTTTTAGGTATAGGTATCTCCACAGCCTTTTTTCCTAAAGCTTTAGCATATAATTCAAAGAACCTTTCTAATTTTATTGGCTCACACTCCGTTGCATAAAAATAGAGTAATTCTGGCTTCTCCTCAATAATTTTGTTAATCATTTTACCTATTGAGGTTGCACTAATGGGCATAAATGTAATTCCGGTCTTTGGAATAATTCCCCATTTTGCCATTCTGTACATCATAACAAACTGTATGTGGGCAGCATATTTGCCATAAACTAAAGTAGGACGAAGAATGACTAAAGGAAAATTACCTTTTGCGATTGAATATACTACTTGTTCTCCCTCAAATTTTGTTCTTTCAAAAGGGGTTTGAGGGTTTAACCCCTCTCCTAACTGCTTTTCAATCTTCACATCTCCAATAATCCCATAAGTTGAGCCACTGGTATGGATAAATAAGGGTTTAACTCCGAGATCTTTAATTAAGGTCGCAATTGTTTTTGGTACTTCTACATTTGCGATCTTAAGAGTTTTTTCGTCACCACTAATTTCACCAATGAAATTTACTATTACATCGCTATTTTTTATTTCCTCCCTTGCTTTATCAATGTCAGAAAGGACATCAAGCTTGACAAGTTTTACTCCCTTACTTGATAGAATATCGTAGTACACCTTTTTTACTTGGTTGAGATTTCTGTAGGTAACTGTAACTTCGTGATATGAAGAAAGGAAGTCAGCTACTTGAGTTGCAATAAAACCAAGACCGAAAATGAGAACTTTCATAGTGATAAACACAGCAGAAAAAATAAAATTCTTTTGTTAGCTTTATTGTGCTTGTTTTCCTAGTTCCCTAGGAATTAGCTGACCAAATAGGTCAGCACATCTCTTGAAATCATTAACTATCTTTTCTATCAACTTCTCTACTGGTATAGCCTTATAAATATATCTTGGTCTACCACCTTTTGCTGAAGAGTCCTTTACCCTTTCTACGAACCCTAAAGAGACTAGTTTGTTTACACTCCTATTTATTGAAGCCTTGGATAGTTTGAGGATTTCTGCTAGTGAGTCTTCATTCTTCCCTTCTCCACTTAGAAGAACCTTTAGGACTTGGAAATCTGTATCTGATATGTCATAGCAGAAATTAAGGGCTTCTATTATTCCTACTTCTTTTCCACTGGGTAGTCTTATTTTAGTTATTTCCAATTCCATAGTTAATCTGATATATAATTTAAATAACGAGTATTTAAATCTTTGTATTTTAAGCAAATAGATTACCCAAGTATTAAAACCTAATCTTCACATTTCTGATTAATAAAAAGATTACCAAAACTATAAAAATATATTGGACATTGCAAATCTAGGATGATAAAAATATTATTGCCTTTAACTTCCTTATTAGTGTGGAAATAGAAGGAATTCTAATTGAAGAGAATCTAATACAGAGCGAAAAGGAAAGAAAGGAGTTAGAAGAGAGAGGATATAGAATTGTAAAAAGAAAGGAAAATGAAAACCTAATACACATATTTGATGAAGATAAAACAGCTATGTATTGCAATAAAGATGAAAGTATATTTAGAATCTCCCTTCTTAACTCTACTCTTTGCAGAATCACAATAACCGATAAACTAACTACAGTTATTTTATTTGTAGGCAAAAGAGTTCAAGCATATAGCTTTAGGATATCAAGAAAAGTAGCAATAAAAGGAATTAGAGAAATTTATAAAAACGCTAGTTCTTTCCAAGCGTTTGTAGAAAGATATCTTGCTTTTCTAAATGAGAACAATGATGATAAAATGCTAGAATGGTTAAAAGAAACTATAAGGGAAATAAGAAAAGAAAAAAGCCAATAACTTGTCCGCTACAAGAATCTCTTTAATACACTCATTGGGTTTGTGAAATTACCATTTAATAATGCTTCCTCTGGAGAATGTCCAAATGCAAATGCCAACAACTGGCTAAAGTACACTACCGGCATCCTTAAATCTTCTCCGTATAGCTCGGCAATCTTATTCATATTATTCTCAAATGCTACACCACCTAATGGGCAATCTACTACAAGTAACTCAGCACCATTTCTTTTAGCCTCTTTTAATATTCTAGCCTCTAAGTTTAACGCTACGCTAGCATCTGAGTATACGTGAGGGCCACCACAACACATTGTCTTTGCTTCAAATGGTACAACCTCTGCTCCAGTAGCCTCTAATAATTTGTCCATAAAGTATGGCCTTTCTGGATCGTCTTTTATCTTCATGTAACCAGTTAGTATGTACTGCTTTGGCCTTGCATATAAACAGCCATAATATGGTGCTACTTTTAATCCAGTTAAAGGCCTTTTGACTCTAGCCTTTACTCCTTCCGGACCTACAGTGTTATAGATAAATTCTACTGCATGTATCATTAATAGTTTCATATCATATGGTTTTTCACCCATCTTCTCTAGATACGCATTAACCTTTTCCCTAAGCTTTGGATACTTAGTCATATAATAGTGTGTTCTTGACAATGAATAGTGGCAACCTGGGCATGCTGACATTATAGTATCTGCTCCCATCTGCCTTGCTAATGATAAGTTCCTTGCTGGCAACAGCAGACCTGCCATCGTATTTACGTTCTTTACTTCTAAAGCTCCACAGCAGTTATAATCTTCGATCTTCTCATACTCTAATCCCAAGTCTTTGGCAACCAGTGCCAATGACACGTCATAAAGCTTTCCAAGACCATCTAATGAACAGCCTGGATAGAACGCTACTTTTCCATAAGGATTATTTATTCTTAGGTTGCTCATTCTGGTAACACCTCCTCTTTCATTGCCTCTTCTAGAACGGTTTTAATTTTATCCCAATTCTTTACCTTATTTGGTTTAAGTACATCTTTAACTAAACCAGATCTTAACATAGCCCCGCCCATAACTATAAGGTCTTTTAGACTTAGAGTTACAAATCCAGCTTTTGCAGAAGCAGCTCCTAATGTAAGTTCTGAAATCCTCCCACCATTTTTCATAACTGTATCAAGGAATAACTCATCAAATATGGTACCGGGATCTTTCTTTACTAATCCATGCTTTAATAAGTAGTTGTGTATTGCATGCACAACTTCCTCTACTAATACACCTTTTGGACATCTATGAGTACACTTCTGGCATGATACACATCTCCATAAGGAGTCTTGTAACTCTATTAATGCTTGCTTATCTCCTTTTCTTGCTAAATCTATAAACCTCCTTGGACCATAGTTGGGATCATATTCTCTCATTGTGCACCCGGATGTACAAGTTCCGCACTGCCAGCACGCACTTATTGTTACTCCTTCTAGTGTATTAGCTATCTCATCCCATACAGATGGGTCATAACCAGTTTGTGTTCTTTCAACTAGAAAGGCATTCCAAGTGCCATCTAGTTCTACTCCATCTATTACTACCTTATCTTTTTCAATTACTCCTTTTATAATTGGTTTTTCTAATTCAGGAATGGGCATATTTTATCACCTTAATAAAGGGTTTTAACCCGAGAACTAAAGATGTGGTTGTGAGGTGTGTGGGGAGTAACCCCGCGGCTTTTTTATCAATCGCGAGGTGTGTGGTATAATCTAACAACCTAACGTATGCATAAACTAAAAAAACTGAAGTGGGATAATAATTACCCGTATCTAAACCAAAAACATCTAAAACTGACTTTAACTCTTGTACAGCTGAGAAAAACTCTGAGTCTGATTTAAGCGTAACATTATCTTTTAATACATAAGTTATGGATCCCGTATTTCTCTCCTTGTTCCATATCCACCTAGTCCATAAAGGATATTTTTCGGGCTCTAAAAAGTGAATAATTTCTTTTGCCATGTCCTCAATGTCCTTCTTATTTCCTCCTTTTACCATTGAGACAAATTGGTTTACTCTTTCTTCATATGACTTGGAAGAATCCCTTAGCAAAGAATAAGCTTGAGAGAATTGAGAAACTCCAGTAGAATGAATTACATCATCATAATGTTTCTTAGCGTAAAATATAATCTCAAATAAGTTTTTAACATCAGATTCTGTTCTTATTTCGAGTTTTCTCAAAAAGTCAGACTTCATTTTCATAGAATCTAGAATAACTGAAAAAGATTTTTTAGGATCTGATGCAGTATTATTTACATCCTTATCTAACATAGCATTAAAAATTTCTCTTACATAATCAACGTTTAAAAAAATATTGTTAATGATGAGCCACCTCAGCAGCAGCTACCTTTACAGGCTCCTCCCATACTCCTTTAGTTACATACTCATACGCTTTTATTGCAGCAGCATATCCCTCAGTTATTGAGTCTGATATTGTCTTTGGCCCGGTAATTGCACCGGCTAAGAATATTCCTTTCTTAGTTGATTGTACTGGCAATCTATCTGGATCAATTGGTTTTACGAACCCATGGCTCTCAAATTCAAGTCCTAAAGCTTTTGCAACTTGTTTTGATCCAAGACCTAATTCCATACCATTAGCTAATATTACCATATCATATGGTACTACTAAAGCTCTGTTTAGGTTCATTGTATCTTCTCCTTTAATAACAACAGTATCATTTGGACCTCTCATGAATTCAGATATTCTACCTCTGATGAACCCAACTCTGTAGTCTAACTGAGCCTTCCAATATAATTTGTCTTCCATTAATCCGTAAGTTCTTATATCCATATAGTAGATGTGGACAACTGCATCAGGAATTCTTTGCTTTATTTCCATAGCTTGCTTAATTGATACTGCACAGCATACTCTTGAACAATAAGTGTTTCCTACAGTCGCATCTCTTGATCCTACACATAGTAGTATAGCGACCCTCTTAGGTGGAGTTCCTTTTGTAGTTACTAATCTGTTTTCTGACAACATTCCTTCAATATCTGATATTTGATAAATGTTTGGTATTATACCATAACCATATTCATATTTTCTCCTAGAGTCGAAGTGCTCAAAACCAGATGCAGCAATTATAGCATTTACTTTTTCTGTGGTGATTTTACCATTTTTATCCTTAATATTAACTGTAAAACCATTGCCTTCTTGTTTTACACTATCAACTATACTTTCCAAGTAAATTTTTACATTCTTATTCTCTTGAACAGATTTAATTAAGGGATCAATTACCTCTGCAGCTGGTCTTAATTCGGGGAATAATAGGCTGTACTTTAACCTTTTAGGAGTACCACCTAAGAATCCTTCTTTTTCTACAAGGACTACATTAACACCGAGGTTTGCTAATTCCTTAGTTGCAGAAAGGCCCGCGGGCCCTGCCCCAATTACAAGGATTTTTTCTCCGGCCATTATTTCACCATCTTCATATTAATTAAATAAAAATAATTTAAAAAACTTTGCTATTCACTTTTGAACAGCTTTTTCTCCCTTATACCACTTAACTCTATCTGGTAATGCTAGGTAGAAGTCAATCTTCTTGTGTGGTGTGTATAGATACTCTGGCTGTGCTTTACCTTCTCTTAGATCTGCTAAGTATTGTATGAATTGTTCTTTATATTCATCTACTGGTACACCTACTTTTCTTAAGAATCCTTCTACATCAGTTGCGTGCCAGTGTATTTGACCAATCTTGTATGGATCTGCTCCCATCATAATTGCTGCAAACTGCGCATCAGCTAATACTGGTAAGTTGTAGTTGAAACCGTGTGCTTTTCCAGCCCACTGGCTCTTGTCTAGAGTAGTTACACATCCAGTATCAGATGTTACGAATACATCTGCATGTCCTTCTTCTACTGCTGGAATTACTTTCTTGAATAATGCAAAGCTTCTGCTAAATTCTCTCTCCGTCAAGATGTGTCTGAATCCGAATCCACAGCAGTCCCACCAAGTTGAGTAATCAACAATCTTTGCTCCAAAGTTCATTACAGTTCCAGTAGGAGCTGCTGGTCTTCTTCCTTCAAATACTGATGGGTCGTAAATTGTGTCCTCTGGTACTAATTTGTAAACGTGACATGGTGTGTGTACTGCTGCTCTTATGTTGCTTAGGTCATACTTCTTCTGCTGAGCAGCTTTTTTGCTCATTACAAATAACCATTCTGAGTAATGTACAACTTCCTCTGGTACAACTATATCCATGTCTAGTTTTCTCATAATTGGTCTTAATTTTTCTCTAATTTCTTTGTGCAAGACTATCATGTTTCTTACTTCTTTATAATGACCGAAAGATGTTCCACAATGAATTAATGGAAAGTAACCAGTTTCATAAGCCCTCCACATGTTTCTTACATAAACTCCAGCTAAAGCTACTGGATTAGATGCACCAG
>ERZ1684502.53-NODE-53-length-33354-cov-1633.230127_pt1 | contig 33354 bp, 41 predicted proteins | sample MGYA00580192_ERZ1684502 | MGnify/ENA primary metagenome ERZ1684502 (study PRJEB41476, sample SAMN13258264) | hydrothermal vent metagenome | biome: caldera [ENVO_00000096]; feature: acid hot spring [ENVO_00002120]; material: acidic water [ENVO_01000358] | place...
TTGCGAGAGGAGCAATTACCGTAACAGAAAAAGTTACTGAACTTTTAGGCTTAGACAAGACTACACTAGAATCTACAGTTATAATAGGACAGGGTAAAATAGAGAGTGTTTTTGATGACCTACCTGACACAATAAAGAAAGTGTTGAAAATAGATAAGATAGAAGAACTAAGAGACTCAAAAGGCCCATTAAGAGATGTCGAGGTCGAGATCGAGACTGAGCTAAAGGCACTAGATATAGTGGAAGAAGAGAAGAAAAAAACTGAGAATGAAAAGAAGAAAAAAGAGGAGGAAATAGAAAGATTAAAAAATGAGATAAGCGAAATACTAAAGGAAAAGACAGAAAAAGAAACCAAATTAAAAGAGTTGACTGAAAGGGAAAAAGAGGAGGAAGAAAAAGAAAAGAAGTATATACAGATAAAATCAGAAATAAATAGGCTACAGGGTGAAATAGAAAGATTAAAAAATGAGATAAATGAAGAAGAGTCGATAAAGAAGAAGAAAAAGATTTTAGAAGAGGAGGTTAAACAACTCGATCAGCTAAGAAAAGATAAGGAAAAGCTAATTGAGGTAAAAGGAAAAATAGATCTAAAGAAAAACAAAGAAAAAACCTTAGCTACAGATACTAAGAATTTAGTTGATTTAAAAGAAAAATTAAGAAAGAAAAACGAAAATAAGAGTGCTTATGAAGAGTATTTGCAAATATCAAATAGGTTAAATGAGCTGAAGGATAAAGAAAATAGATATAACAGAGTAATAGCTCAAATAGATAATTTAAATGAACAAATACAAAAAATAAAAAGCAGAATAGATAACAAGGTAAATGATGAAGACTTAACTAAACTTGAACAAGAAATCATCAATTTAACTAAAAAATACGAAGAACTGCAGAATATGAAGAGCGAGAAAAACAAGGAGTATGGAGAGCTTAGAGGGACTATGAGAGAGTTAGAAAAAATGTCTACAAACCTTAATGAGATAAAAGGAAACAGATGTCCTATGTGTGGCAGGGAGCTTGATGAAGCTCACAAATTACAAATAAAAGATGAAATAAGAAAACAGCTTAACGATATAAGTATTAAGCTTAAACAGATTTCTACCTCATTAAATAAGATCAATGAGGAGATAGATAAAGTAAGTAAGGAGCTGGAAGAAAAAAGAAAAGAAAAAGAAAACATTACTAAAAAACTATCAGAATATCTTAGTTTGAAAAGACAGTTGGAAGAATCAAATGAGAAGTTAAAAGAGTTGGAAGAAGAGCGAAGAGAACTTGAAAAAGATCATGAAGAATATGAAAAGTTAAGTGAAAGACTTGAAGAACTAAGACCCAAATACGACGAGTATCTAAAATACTTGGATGTTGATGAGAAGGAAATTGAAAACCTAGAGAAGGAAATTGAAGAAACAAAAGAGGAAATAAATAAATTAACAGAAGAGATAGGCGAATACGAGAATATAGATATAAACAAGGAGATTCAGAGAATTGAGACCAAAATTAAAGATTTAGAAAATAAGGAGGTATTACTTAAAAACTTGGAAAGCAAACTAGCTCTAATAGAGGAGAAAAAGCAACAGTTAGAGAAGGATATAAAAGAACTCGAAGATTTAACGACAACTTTAAATTCGTTAGGTTTTAATGAGGAAGAGTTTATCAAATTACGTGAAGAGAAGGAAAACGTAGAAAACAAGCTTAATCAATTAATTGCAGAAGAACATAAAATAAAAGGTCAAATAGAGACATTAGAAAATGACGTTAAAGAGCTAGAGAAGAAGATAGTTGATTACGAGGATAAACTAAAGAAAAGACAAAAACTAAGGGAGGCATATAATAAAGTAAAGAAAATAAGGGATGCATTGTCAGAAAAAAGGCTACAAGCATATCTAATGAGTACCGTAAAGAGGATTGTTGAAAACAAACTAAACGAGATTCTGTCTAAGTTCGACTTATCTTTCACAATGGTTGAAGTTAATTTCAATGAGAAAAACGGTATTTATGCTTACACACAGAACGGGCAAAAACTACATGTGAACATGCTAAGTGGTGGAGAAAGAGTTTCTATAGCGATAGCCCTTAGGTTAGCTATAGCCAAATCCTTGATGAACGATATAGGTTTCATGATACTAGATGAGCCAACAGTAAACCTTGACGAATATAGAAAAAGGGAGCTAATAGATATAATCAAGTCTGCAACAGAAGTATTACCACAAATTATTGTTGTAACACATGATGAAGAGCTTTTACAAGCAGGTGATTACGTATTGAGACTAGAAAAAAGAGGAGATTCGAGCAAAGTAATTGAGGAGGTGGGTGGTATTGATCAAGGAAATCTATGAAAGTCTTATATCAAAAAAAGCAGAGATAGAGAGACAGTTACAATTTCTAGATGACATTAGAAATTTAGAGATAGAAAAAAAGGTTAAGGAGAAATGGATAGAATATAAACCAAAAGAAGCTATAGGAAAATTTATAGCAATAGATGGTGGAGAATGGGTAAAGGAGTTACGTTCTGGTACGCTCTATATAATAAATGCTGAAGTAATAAAGGCTGAAGGAAGCAACATTACTACATTAGATACTAAGGGACTTATAGGCGTTCTAAGGCCTGGCAACCTTGCTAGGGAAAATGTTTCACTTATGATGCAACTTCTTGAGCTAAAATTAGCCTTTAACTACGGAAATGAAGCAGATTACATTTTATTGGATGGGAGTTTATCAAAAAAGATAGGAGATCATGAATTTAAAGAAAAAGACTCTACCCTTGATGATATTGAAATAAATGACAAGATCTATGCTCTTGAGGAAAGTAACGAGAAAAATATGCATAAATATTTAATAGCTGAAAATCACGTTGTCATTTCACGTCTAATAGAAAAATATAAAGATAAATTACTTTGGGTATCAAAGAAAAGCAAATCGACTGAGCTATTCGGTGAAAATGTAAGTGATGTAGCGCTACTTGATCTACTTACTAGTGAAACTGGTTATTCAGAACCTTTAGAAAAGTCAATTAACGGCAAAAACTTACTTTCTCTTATTGCATCACAAAAATTAGATAATGCAAAATATTACTCATCTTATGTTAGATTAAGCAAAGGCGGAAAAATTCTGAAGATTGATATGTTTACTAGAGACATAGAAAAAATCACGGATCTTTTATCTACAATAAGCATTAAAGGTTATCCTTACCCGCTTTTAAAGGTTCATACTGATGTAAAGGTAACGAGACAAGATATTGAAAGAATTCAACAAATACTTAATATTAAAAAAAGAACCACAGAGTGGTGGCCTAATCAGCTCTTTTAGATTCAAACTGGATTGTAACATGGTTTATATTGTATCTTTCTTTAAGAATTTTTTCTATCTTTTCTCTTTCATTATCAACTTCTTTAATTGTCATATTTTCGTTCACTTCTATATGAATAGTTGCTACATTTATATGACCACATATCGCCCATACATGAACATGATGAACGCCAGGATTTATTGCTTGGAGCTCTTTTTCTAATTTTTCAGTATCAACAGGTGAACCTTCCAGAATAATCAGAAGAGATCGTTTTAAGGGATTGAAAGAGAAAACAACACTAAGTGTAACAATAAGTGCTGTGGTAGAAATGATAACTAACTTTGAGCTTATAAAAAAAGAAAGAGCAAGAGCTATTATACCAACCATATAGGCTATAGTGTCAAATAAGGAATGAAGAACTACTGCTTTTCTGTTAAGATTATTTTCATCATCATGATTCACAGTAAGGAGTAAAAATATCGCTATAATTGATAAGAGAATAACGAGAAGCGGATAACTATCCCCTCCAAGTGTAAATGATAAGTACAAAGTAAAGACAGACCCAAAAATTATTACCATAAAGTTAACTAGGGCTGAGACTATTTCCAGCCTATGCAAACCATATGTAAATATTGAAGACCGGTTATCTACAATTTTATCTATATAGAATGAAAAGGTAATAGATATTGCATCAATAAGATCATGAAAACTATCTGCTAATGCAATGATGTTTTTGCCTAGTATAAAAGGAACTAGAAACTCTATGAAAATAATCCAATATACTATTAGCGCACGTTTCATCATGTTTTATTACCCTTTAAAAAATATAAGTTATTATGGCAGGATCACCCTCACGAGAGGCTATAAAGCTTTTCAATGAGTGAGGGGCCGACTCTAGTTTGGTCTTTTTCTATTCAAAAAATAATTTATGGTAATAAAAGGTTGAAGACTTTTAAGGGTTCGATTCTGAAAAGATTTATGTAAATTATATAGCAATGTGATAAAATATATATTTTCCCTTCCTTAACATGAGTCAAGATTTTAACGCTTCTACACATACAAATGATCCTGAATCATCATTTTTTATATCCTCGAACTTTTCTTCGTCATTGGGAGAAATAAACAGAGTAGACATTACCCTAGAAATCTTAAAGTATTTCCTTAATTCCTCATAAAGTTCGTGTTTTCGTATAAAATTAGCCTTTGAATAATATCTGTGCCCCTTCAATCCGAGATTATAATAATATTCTCCCCAAACTGAATCGCGTGGAACAAAACATGTAATAACTCTATCCTTAGCTACTCTGTGAACCTCTTTATAAAAAGCTTCTATATTTTCTAAAAAACATATAGTTACAGAAATAAACACGCATTTTATTGCATTATCTCTAAACGGAAGATAATGTGCATCGGCCAAAACCTTATCCTCGTCCCTCTCACTTTCTTTTAACATAAATATCGAAATATCTAAAGAAATTGTATTCCCCTTAAATACTTCATGGAATATACTCGGGCCTGCTCCTATATCAAGACAGTCTTTAAGGTTAAATTTTGCCACTAAATTCTTTTCAGACTCATAAATCTTATCATGATTTATATACCATTTTTTATATCCTTGGGGATCAGTAAAAATCTCCATTATCTAAAAGTTTTCATTAGTTCCTTTAATACCTTTATCTTTGTTATAATGTCATTTAACAGTGCAATTAAATCTTCTCTCCTTCTTCTTAACGACAACGGAAAGTTAATCCCACTCATTTTATTTTCTATGAAATTTAACTCTCTTTCTATTGTTTCTCTGAGTTCCTCATAGTACAAAAGAATATCGAATAAATCTAATACTATTTGCTTATCTTCATATCTGATGGAAAAATAAGGACAAATAAAACACATTATTGGATGAGGATTCATCTTATTATCACTTATCCAGTTTGCAGGCACATTACCGTTAGTTACTTTAAACTTATTGCAATATTTTCCATCGAAATATGCGCATAAATCCCTTTTCTTTTTCCCTTCATAGAACAGATCTTGGTAATTAGGGATAACCTTTGAAAGGGCAATATCAATTAAAATTTCTCTGAACTTCTCCATTAATTAATAAACTAAGCTTTTATGTACTTAAATTTTGTATACTTATTTGATGAGCATAATTAGAGAACCAATAATCGTAAGGCCACATGATACTCTATTACATACAATAAAGATAATGACTATGGAGTATGTACCAAAACTCATCGTGGCAGACGAGAATGAGATACCTTTAGGCTCAATTTCTCAAAAAGATGTTTTGAATTTTATTTATAGAATGGGAGACAGAGAGTTAGACACCGTTTATGTCTCAGAAGTAATGAGAAAAGACATTGTATTAATAAACAATTCAGTAGAACCCTTGGAAGCTGCACAAATTATGATAGAAAAGAGGCAACCATTACTTATTGTAACTTCAGATAGCGGAAAATTACTAGGTATGATTATCAAAAGTGATCTAGCCCAGTATTACGCTACGTTAGTAAAAGGAATTCATAAAGTGTCTGAGTACATGAGTAAAAATCCAATTGCAGTAGACAAAGATACATTACTTGATGAGGCAATAAAGATCCTTTTTGAGCAAAACATAGGAAGATTAATCGTTAAAGACCAAAGTAAAATTTTAGGCACAATAACTACAACTGACTTGCTTTACTTAGCCCCTGTGCTGAAATTCAGAGAATTAAAGATAAAGGTGAAAGATATAATGACGCCAACAATTGTGGTTATGGACGAAAATGAAGATCTAAATTACGCTGCTAAGTTAATGGCAAATAGAAAAGTAAAAGGAATTCCAATAGTCAGTGCGAACGGGGAACTAAAAGGCATTGTTACAACTACGGACATTGTCAAGGCACTCACAGATGAAAAAGTAAGAAAATATTTACTAGAGTTAAAATTATATACTTCTACTTTTTGATAGCTTCTAATTTATGCTCAATACTGTTTTCTTTATCTCTTCTGTCATCTACCTTTAACAAAGTTACTACTCTTTTTTACAACTGGAAGGCTCGCCCTTTAGAGCGTGGATGTAAATGAAAGTTTATAAAGCTTTTTTATTAACCAATATTTGGGAGTTAACCGTGGGGAGCCACCCTCAAGCGACTACTATAAGCGACATACCTGTTCTTAATTCTATGCTCTCCACGGCTGACTCCCAAGAAGAAGACCCAAGGTTGAGAAGAACTAGTGTTGTCAAACTAATAGTGACAGATGCTGTTGAAGCTAAGTTGAAAGCTCTGTGCAGTTTATCATCAAAGTTGTGGAATGAGGTTAATTACGTTAGAAGGATGCAGTTCTTCGGGAATAAGGGAGTTAATTTAAAAGGGACATATAAAGAGTTCTATGAAAAATACAAGAAGTTAATAGGTTCAGCAACAGCTCAGCAGATTCTTAACAAGAATAACGAAGCTTGGAGTTCTTTCTTCGATTTGTTAAAAGCTAAGAAAGAGGGCAAGCTACCATCATTCGTAACTAAAGTTAGTCCACCTGGCTATAAAAAGAAGGGGAAAACAAGAGAGTTATGGGTTGTGTTAAGAAATGATCAATATAAGATTGAAGAAAATAAAATCGTTCTAAAAGGGTTAGGTGCTATAGGAAGAATAGAAATGGAATACACGGGTCTAATCCATCTGAAGGGAAAACAAGGCAGATTGGAGATACACTACAATGACAACAGCTGGTATGCACACATCTCTTTTGAGATTGAGGAAAAAGCCGTTAGAGGTATTTGGAGAAAAGTTCCACAAAAACCTAAAGGTGATTTGAAAGCTGGAATTGACTTAGGTGTTAACAACTTATTTGCGGTATACGTTGAAAATGGAGTTTCAGCCCTAGTTAATGGTAGACCGTTAAAGTCTGAGTCTCATTATTGGAGAGAAAGAATTGCAAAGTATCAGAGTAACATTAACAAATATGGTGTTAAGACATCACGCAAACTTAATGCTATGTACAACAAGTGGAGAAAACGGGCAAAGAGTTTCATAGACACTCAAGTCAGAAGAATTGTTGAATGGATCTACGAGATTGGGGTATCGACAATTTATGTTGGCTACCCAAAGAATATTGCTCAACAAAAGGGGAACTTTAACATTTCCAATGTCTGGAGCTATGATTATGTGATAAAAAGGCTAAGTGAAGTTTCAGAAGAGTATGGAATAAAAGTTCAACCGGTCAATGAAGCCTATACATCTTCAACGTGCCCCATTCACGGTAGCAAATGCGGGAATAGGATAGTTAGAGGACTATTCAAGTGTACAATGTTAAACAAGGTATTTAACGCAGACATAGTTGGTGCATTCAACATTTTGAGAAAATCCATAACCCCGAGTCCATCAAGGATAGGGGTAACGGGTAGGAAACCAAACCCTGGGCTGAACGAAAAGGATGTAGCCCTAAACCTCTCCGCTCTAATGGGAGTGAGAACCCTCGCCCTTTAGGGCGGGGAGGAGGTCAGACCCATTTTTTCCAGCTCGTCATTTATTTCCTTTAGGATATATCCTAATTTAGTAATGTCATCTAATTCCATTGTAGTCATTGAAGGAGCTGGATAGTACTTGATTCCTTCTCTATCTAATACCTCAAATACTTTTTTAATATATTTAGATATACTAGGTGAAGAAGTACCTAAAGGTTCCACTGCAATATCTACTAAAATTCTCATGATAAGAAAATTAGCGTGATAATTTTTATCTTTTATGCTATTAAAAATCAAAACATCAGAAGGAAATTTTAAATGGCTTTGTAGTAATAGTTATTTCTTGATGGAAGTAGAACTAGCTAATCTACTGAAAGCGCATAACCTAAAAGTTACGCCTCAAAGAATTTCAATACTTAAGATACTCTATAAAGGAGGACATTTTAGTGGGGAACAAATATTCAATGAGTTAAAGAAAACAGAGCCAAGTATAAGCCTTTCAACTGTATATAATACGTTAAACTCTTTAACTGAGATGGGCATATTAAATTCTTTTGAGATAAATGGAGTAACTTGGTATGAGATGAAGAGGGATCTCCATATAAATGTATACTGTGAAGATACAAACCAAATAATAGATATAAACAGTGTAGATCTTAAGACTTTATATAATGAATTAGAGAAATTAGGAATTATAGTAAAAAATCTTAATATAGTAGCTATAGCACAGTGTTCTAAGATTTCGAAAGAGTCTCAAATAAGTACTTCTTAAATTTCTGGGAATCTGCTTTAGTCACAACCTTCGCATTAGGTTTCTTCTTTTCTATATTATACCAGTCTATTAGCATGGCTCCCCTAGCAGAGGAACATAATTCCACTTTAACTGATTTGGATATTTCCTCTAGAATTAATGAATTATCATATGCTATAGTTACCGTTAAAGAATCTGGGTGAACGCTACCTTTCGAACCTACTGATTTTGAATAATCCCTTAAAGTACGATTAACTTTAACAAAAAACTCTGACCTTCTTGTACCTAATCTTTCAATCATGCTCCATTCCTGATCAGTTACAGTTGCGCTCTCTTCTGTTACTTCCCAGGGTACTATAGTAATGTCAAAACCTGCATCTAATATAATCTGGGCAGCTTCTGGGTCTACCCAAAAATTAAATTCTGCTATTTCTGTTGTGTTACCCCTATAAAAAGCTCCTCCCATTATCCATATTTTTTTAATTCTATCTTTTATTTTAGGATCCTTTAGATAAGCCAAGGCAATATTAGTTAATGGAGATACTGCCAATATTTCTAGTTCTCCTTCGTATTCTTTGGAAAGTTCAATTATCGCGTCCGGTGCGTATTCTTTTTCTGGTTTTTTTGTAGGTTTAGGATAATCCCAATCCCCGAATCCATTTTTCCCATGAACTTCTTCAACAGTTCTCCATTGTCCTAAGATAGGTCTTCTCGAACCTAAGTAAACAGGGACTTCATTTTTTCCAAGGTATTCTAAGGTGAATAAAGCATTATTAACCTCATGTTCAAAGTCTACATTACCTGCTACAATTGTTACACCGACTACTTTAAAAAAATCCAATGATAGCATTAGCGCTATTGCATCATCACTTGCTGTATCTGTATCAAATATTACTTTTCTCATAGTAAAAATACTTGAAGAGGGAAGCAAATAATTAATTTAACTCTACTATGAAAGGGACATAATAATATACGATGCTAATGTTTTTAGTATTTCTAAACTTTGCTAGATTTTATAATAAATAAGATAAAATATTAATTACTATAGTTAATCATTAAGTTTTATGTTTCTATTTTCTTACTTATACAAATTAAGATTTTTATGAATATATTAATCATACAATAAGATTTACTTATATTCTATACTGATAGTAAATTCCTGCAAAAATAATCAAGTTTTTAGTTATTGTATTATTTAAAATACCATAAACCTTTTAAGGATAGAAACTAAAGCATAATCAATGAAGGTCAGAGTATCAAACATAGGGGGCATAACTAGAGAGCTTTCTCTCTCTTTAGAGAAAGGATTAACAATATATAAAGCTCCAAACGCATACGGAAAAACGTCTTTGACAAAAGCCTTAGTGTCTCTATTGACTTCGTCAATAACAGCAGCAGATTTGTTAAATGTATTTAGCGATGAAGGTTATATAGAGGCAGAAATAGAGGGAAAGTTGTATTATAGAAGATTTCACAGAATTAAAAATAAGATAGAAGAGGAGAAAAACTTAATAATGGACGACGATAGAGCATTATTACTCTCATACTTCTCGCCAGAAAATCAATTGCTAGCCAGAATAATGACAGGGGATGAGAACGTAGAATGGTTTATCTCAAAGACTTCTAAAGTTCAAGAGATAAAAGCTAAAAAAGAAGACTTAGAAAAGAAACTTGCAGAGCTAAAGAGTAGATATAATGATTTATCAAGGAAATATCAAGAAATTAAAGATATAACTGCTGAGCTAGCTAAAGTTGATAGCGAAATAGAAAGATTAGAGAGAGAAAAGAAAAACGTAAAACTAAACACTACGCAAAGTATAATTTTAACCAGGCAAAATAGGTTAAATGAACTGAAGAGTAGAGTTGATGCTAAAAGGAAAGAACTTAACGATAATTTAGCTAAATTAGAGAAGATAAATAAAGAAATAGAAGATTTAAAGAAAAAGGCTGATGCTACACTCAAGGAAAAGATTAGGAGTGAAATTGCAGACCTAGATAAAAAGCTTCAAGAATTATCGGCTAAGCGTAATTCTATTGATATAGAGTTAGGGGTCTTAAACAGAGTCCTTGACGAAATAAAGGAATCTGAAAAAGAACACGCAAGCACCTGCCATGTATGTGGAAGCAAGGTGGATCCATCGATTTGGAAGACAAGAATGGATGTAATATTAAAAGAAATAGAAAATGTTAACATGAGTAAAACACAGATATTAAATGAATATAACTCAGTAGTTCTAAAGAAAAATGAGTTAGAAAGTAAATTAAAAGAAATAGAAAGGGCTGAAAAGACTTTAGCTGATAAAGAGTCTCAGAAAGAAAGTCTAACTAGCAAAATAGAACTACTAAATCACCAGATAACCGATTTCGAAAAACAAATAAAAGATCTAGAGGAGAAAATAAACGAGATAGCAGAGTCGTATACAGTAGAAAATAGTGAATCGGAAATTGATAAAAAGCTAAAGGACTTAGAAAAAAGAAGAGGCGATTTAGAATATCAGCTCCAAACACTTGGTGTTTCAAGTAAGATATTAGAAGAAATGACAAGTATTCAGAATCAGATAGAAGAGTTTAGTAAACAAATAGATGAGCTTGAAAGAGAATACATAAGAAGATTAACAGTAATAAGAGAGAGATTTAGCGAAATGGCTACAGCATTACTAAAGGAATTAGAGTTTGATTTCACAGCAGAAATTGATAATAATTATAGGCTTATAGTAAAAAGAAGAGGAACCGAACTAGAAATTAGAAAACTTTCTTCATCTGAAAGGACTACTATAGCTTTAATACTAGTCCTAGTAGCGTTAAAAGAGTACTTCAAATCTCCTTACTTTATAGCTGACGAATCATTCATGACATTTGATCAAAAAAGATTTGAAAAATTACTGAAGTATTTGAACGGTGTAGTGGACTACATAATAATAACTAGAAGCGATGAAATAGTGCAATTATCTAATGAGACAGTTCCGGTGACCATTGCACATCAAGTTGTTTCATGAGAAGTTTATTTAAGTCAGTTTTTACAGCCTCTTCCACATCTGGAGGAATTTGCGTAATTTCTGTAAACCAGCCAACTAAAGCAACCATACCAAGTTCTTCTGCTTTTTGTTTTAACCAAAATGCTACTGCTAAACCAGCTTTTGTTGGTTTGAATAATACTATAGAAGCTCCTATTGAAGAACTAGAAATTTTTATAGCATGCTTAGATACAGTTTTCCATCTTGTTTTCGTTATTATCTTAACTAATTCTTTTGCTCTCTCTCTTTCACCTATTGCATAGAATATTATCATTAGTTTAAAAAATGAATTCTAATACTTAAATTTAATTAGCCAGAACCAGTACCACAATTACAATATCCATATTCATCAATTTCTACTCCACAGACTGGGCATATATAACCAGAACCTTTTACTTCTCCTGCTTCTTTCTTGAATTGAAAAAAGTGGGGGTCTAATAGCGCTTTTGATAAATCCCTTATTGAAACGATGCCATCTATTTTACCATCTTTACCAAGTATAGGCAAATGCCTAAAACCATGATCTAACATAACTTCTAAAGCGTCTGTAACTGGAGTATCTTCTGTAACTCCTATTACGTCCTTTGTCATATAATCTTTTACTTTAGCGTCAAGTCTCCCGTCAGCCAACACCTTGACTAAATCCCTTTCTGTTATTATACCAATAACCTTACCAGAATCATCAATTACCACAAGAGCTCCTAAGTTATGTTCTTTCATCTCTTTTGCTGCGTCTCTAATTGAATCATTTTCTTTAATCACATGAACAACTTTATTCCCTACAATACCTACTGATAGATCCATATATTTTATACTGTATTAAGAGTTCAAAAATCTTTCTTACGATAATAATATTAAGATCCATTATAAAAAAACTACGATGACTCTGATAGCCTTTATAAGACATGGACAGTCAGTATCTAATGTAAATAAAATATTATCTGATGAGATAAACAATTACCCGTTAACTGATGAAGGAAGAAGACAAGCCCTCAATACAGCTAATGAGTTGAAAAAAATTAACCCTAAAAAAATTTATACTAGTCCAGTACTAAGAGCTTATCAGACAGCTTTAATAATTGGAGAAACCTTAGGACTAATACCAATAGTTGATGAAAGACTAAGAGAAAGAGAACTAGGAGAGCTTAACAATACAAGAATAGATCAAGGAGATCATTGGAAGCTACGTCTTGCAAGAAAAGAAATAAGCGTAAAAGGGCTTGAACCGTGGGAATTATTAAAAAAGAGAATGATAAACTTTGTAAATACAATATTGTCTCAAGATAACTCAACAGTAGTTGCTGTTACGCATTATGATCCAATTAAAGCATTTTTATCGTATATCTTAGATTTAGATGAAATCTCTGCATGGGGATTACATTTTCCAAATGCAAGCATAACACTTGTAGATTGTGAAAACGTAAATAATTGTAAAATATTAGCTGTAGGATCACCAATTTTAACCAATGAATTATTATCTAGATTTAAACGTTAAATTATAATTTTTCAAAGCTGAGGTTATTTTTTCTCTTATTTTCAAGTTAACGTTATCAAAGATTACCTCATCAATCCTCTCTGTTGATTTAGATACAGTTTGCAAAATAACGTCTTCCGAAAGTTCATTCAGATAGTATTTAGAAATAATATGGCCAATGCATTCTTTTTCTGCTAATTGAGAAAAATAAGGGGCATAGTGAGGTCCACCAAAACCTATAATTCTATTTTCGCACTGCGTATTGGTATAATTGTCTATACCTCTTAATGTAGCTTCTACTAACTCTCTAACTATCTTCTCATTTGTCCAATACTCTTCTGAACTGCCAACCTCGACAAAAATAATAGGAACCCGTTGGTATGTAGGGCCGTGATGCGTAGCCTCTATAGCTTTTTCTATTTCAATATTTATAGTCCTAATTTCTCTAAATATTGAAGTTAAAAGAGAAGGGAAAGAGAAGCTAAGTTTTCTTGGTTCACCTCCCATAACTTTATCTGAAGGATTGCCGGGATAATGAACTGTCAACGAAGGGACTTTAGCAGAACTCTCATGCCTAGAGAAAATCACTATAGCGTCTCCTTTTTCATATCTAAAATCTATTACATCTTCTTCAATCTCCTCAAATTTATATCCAAGCTTTTTTATTGTCTTACCTACAGGATCTGAAAGTGAATAAATAACCCTTATATCCATTTAAACACCTTCAATTATTTTTAATGCTTTGCTCACCATATAAGGTGCTAACGCAAACCCAAACCTATAACCTGTTATAACTACAGCATTTTTATAAACTTGTTTTATTATGGGTTCTCCATCATTAGAAACGCTTCTAATCCCTACCCTGATTTTTATATCAGAAGTAACTATTGGCAATATCTGCGATGTAACTGCAACATGATCTTTCACTACGTCATAATTTATAGCTAAAGAAGGATCTTTTATCGAGTCGCCATTGATATATACATTTTCTTTGCCCTTTACTATAATTTTACCCTTATAGAAAATTATGCCAGAAAGGTCGTAAGGAGTTTTAGTTATAACTAAATGTCCTTTAAATGGAGAAAGATTTAGTGGTATTAAGTTTTCTGTCCAATAGCCAGCAGTAATAATTAGCCTTTCTACATTTATTTTCTCTCCAGACTCTGTCTCTATATATTTCACTTCATTATTAGACACTCCAAGTCTAGTTATCTTTTTACCCAGATGGATATTTAATTCTGAAGCCAATTTTGAAATAAGTTCGTCTCCTTCAATAAACATTGTTTTTTCTATTTTCCTTAGCTTACTATCTATCCTTAAATTAGGTTCTAACTTATCAATTTCACTTTCACTTATTTCTGTCTTGCTTAATTCCTTATCTGTGAGAGTATAGGTTTTCTTATAATATATATTATATTCTGTACCAAGATTTTCATAAAAATTTATGGCTTCTTCACATTCATTAAAATAGTTGCCACATAAAGGTGGAATAATTGTCCACAGACTTGCGCTTGAATTAACTTGATTTATTTTTTGTTTTTCTTCAAAAATTTCAGCCTTACCTTTGAATAGCTTAGCCGCTAGAAGCCCAGTTATTCCAGCACCGATTATAGTTATATCAGCCATAAATTACTTATAAAATATAATATAAAATAAACTTTTTAAATGACGAGGAGCTAAAAATATGTATGAACACTGAAAAAGACCCTGAATTAGAGAAACTTTTAGAGGAAAAGGCCAAAAAACTTATGCAACAACCTAGTAAGCCAGAAGTAGCTCATCTAGACAGTAAAACCTTTGACTCCTTCCTAGCTTCGCATAAAATTGCAGTTGTTGATTTTTGGGCTGAATGGTGTGCGCCATGCCTAATATTAGCTCCAATAATTGAAGAGTTAGCACAAGATTATCCACAAGTGGGATTTGGAAAGGTAAACAGCGATGAAAATCCAGATATAGCAGCAAGATATGGTGTGATGAGCTTGCCTACTGTCATATTCTTTAAAGATGGAGAACCAGTAGATGAGATTATAGGTGCTGTACCTAGAGAAGAGATAGAAGTTAGAATTAAGGCTTTGTTAGGTGAATAAAGTGAAGCCTATTCTTTTAGGTATTCCGGGGCTTAGCTACTCAAGTTTTATGAAATGTAACCCTAGATTTTTATTAATGCTTTTTAGCAGTACATTTAGGGGAGTAGTAGTTAACAAAGAGTTAAATTACCATCCAGCTCCTTCATGGTTAAGTATTCTGCAGATGGATTATCAAAAAATAGAAACATTTCTTTCCAAAGTCCCTGAGTTAAAATTAGCTGAAATGACTGATTCTGTACTTGTCAATATACCTATTACTAATCCGACATATGGTGAAGTCAGTTTACCCTATGATACATCAGTTACAGTAGAAGAAGAAATCAAAGAGGTAAAAGAAGCAATTCTCCAAAACATTGATAAAAAACCAGTTATAGCTAGTATAAACTCAATAGACAGATTCCTACTTCAAGATGGAAAAGATAAGTGTGAAATATATAAGGCAGTAGATGGACTAGTCAAGGATATTATAAACAAGGTCGATGACTTTATAGTGTTTTCGCCATATGGAGAACCTAGTAAAGATGGGAAGAGAGAGCAGTATGGGGTATTTTTGGCTTCTGTACCAAGACCTAATGAGCATGATACAGTAAAACTACCAGAGATAGGCAAACTGTTCTTAAATATAGCAGGGAAATAGTAGAAATAAAATGTTTTATTCTATTTTATTATAGAATGGGTATAATGCTGCAATAACAGGCTGTACATATAAGTCTTTTCTACTTATCACCTTTGTTAAATAACCTATTGCTCCCTCCCTTTGCTTACTACCTTTTGTAGAAAATACTATATCTGTGACCTCACCTAACTCTTTTCCATCAAGTATATGTTTTACCATTAAAGTTGGTAATGAAAATGCCATTGAAAATGAGAAGTTTTCTATTCCCTCCCTATTCACTGCATAAACTACTGCAAAAGCCAGATACTTATTTTCATATATACATATTCCCCCTTCTATTCCAATACCTAAATCAGCTTTAGTATTTTTTAAAACATTATATGCTCTGTTTTTAGCCCCTACAAAAGTCTCATGGCAAAAAGGCTGTGGGGAGACTCCAGACTCTACATTTAAACTTATGATTTCTGCATCAATACCAATAATCTTTAATGCCTCTTTCACGGCTTCAACTTTAGCCTTATTCGTTGAACCTACTGCGACAAACATTTTTTATTTCCCCAATAATATAAAGAACCATGGTAACAATAAAAGTTGGACCACTAGCCGATTCTGGAGACTTATATCCATTTATACCATTAATTGAAGGGAAAATTAAACCTGAAGGGTTTAACTTAGAATTTGAAGTAATACCAACCGTTCAAGATACCAATGAGAAAGTTCTTAAAAAGGAAGTAGATGTTGCGGTTCCTTCAGCAGCAATGTATCCTTATATTCAAGATGACTATTATATACTGGGAAATGCTATAGCTTCAGCAATAGACGGAATAACTGGTATGCCAGTGATCTCAGTTTCCCCACTTTCCCCTTCAGACCTAAGAAAGGCTAGAATAATAGTTCATGGTCATAATACAACTGCCTATACATTATATAGGTTACTAATTGGAAAATATGGAAAATTAGTTATAGTTAAAAGGGTTCTTGATGAAATAAAAGCTCTAGGAAAGGAGGGAGATGCTTTAGTAGCGGTGCATGAAATAAAGATGATGTATGCATTGGAAAAGTTAGGTATTAAAGTTCACAGAGTTACAAGCATGTGGGATCTTTGGAAAAACTTAGCTGGTAATCTTCCTATGCCTATGGGAACTGTAGTAATAAACAAAGACTTAGGCAAGGACATTGCTCTTAAGTTCAAAGAAGCTTATGAAAAAAGTAAGAAGTATGCCGAAAAGAACTTAGACGAAATAATTAAGAAAGACGCAGAAATAATGGCAGAAGCACAAAAAGAAAAGATGGATGAGGAAATTATAAGAAAGACAATTTGGGCTGATATCCAAGAATACAATGTACCTTTGGAAGAGGTCATGAAAGGTATGGAAATGTTCTATAACCTAACAGCAGAAAGAGGAATATTACCAAAAGTTAAAAAGATAGATATTATATAATTTTCTTAGAAGAAAAATAACTATTAGCAGAAATAAGAATTTCACATTCTCTGTTGCAAATATCTTTTATAATTTTCATAATAAAAACAAGAAATTTCTCTGGCACGTATAACTCAATAAAATATAAAGGAAATTCTTCTTCTCTAGTTTTTAAAAAATAAGAAAATCGAATAAATGGAATATATTCAATAAAATTTAATACATCTGAATTAAATGTGAATAAATCTATGTAAAAATCTCTTTTGCCATAGTCTACTATAAAACCTTTTATTAGAGAAGAGTTAACCATACTTAGTATCGGCTCTTTGAGAGATAAAGACTTTATGGTGGTAAGAGTTACTTTCCTAGCGAATTCATAAGGATATATACTTACATAATCACCTTTCAGCTCTAAGGAAATATCCCAATCGTCTTTTATCCAATTATAAGTGTCCGGAATTCCAGAGTAGTTTCTGATTTCAGCAACGTTTAGATTACCTTCAAGAGCTAAACCCCTAGTGTTCTTAATACTCCTTCTAATAAACCCCGATTTAGATATTGCTATTGAATCAACTTTTGTTATTGGTGTGAATTGCAGATCTTTTATTCCTTTAAGAAAACCAAGAAGAACCTCTTCTTCAGTATTAATAAGTCTCGATGCTAGTGAAATATTTGGTCCAACAACTCTTAATGTCTTTATTATTTTTGCAAAATCCACATAATAAAAATGAAGATAAAAACTAAAAATTTTCATCATAAATATCTATTAACTACTTATCTGACCTCGTCTCGGTCAAAAGGGTCGAGGCTTTCAATTAAATTAGGAATAAAAACAGTTCGATCTCACAAGGTTTAACAGAGTTTTTATAAGTTATAAGACACTAAATTTATTAATGATAATATTAATTATTTTATAAGGTGAAATGCCATGGCTGAAAAGAAGAATGAAGGGGAGATTAATTCATTTGGAGACCTTATAAAAGCATTATTCAAGTATGATAACTGGTATCTAGGAGGCTTTGTAATACTCTTAATATTGTTCGTTATATTTGATATAATAGCCTTTACACCTCATCACTGATTTTTTAAAATTTTAGGAAAGATAAGCTATTTAATAGTCATTTTTTAATAGTATCTTGTGGTGTAACTTTGCCAAGAGTAAACATAGCAGCAGATTCAGATGTGCTTGAAGAGCTTGAACAAGAGGCAAAGAGAAAAGGATATACGCTTTACGCAATTACAAATTTAGCATTAAAAGCAGTAGCTGAAATTCTAAAAGAAGGAGGAGACTCAGAAACTCTTATGTCATTAGTTGAGTATTATAAAATTGTAAAAGACCTAGAGATAGTTCCAGTAACAGTGTGGTACCTTGAGAATTTAATTAGAGTGGCCTATGAGAATAACCAAAATAAAGTAACTGAAATCTGTGAGGCTACTGGAGTGCAAGTTGCTTCCTATCTAAAAACAAAGGCTTCTACACTCAGCGAACTTATGAATATTTATGAGCAAGTTAGAGAAATATTGCCGATAAAAGATATTTCCGTTAAGCAAAATGGTGATACGATAGATCTAAGAATTACTGGTTCGGGTTTCGGTATAGAATCTACTACTTGTGCCTCAAATATACTCAAGAAAATTTTAGAAGAATATGGGTTTCATATAATATCCATGACTCCTTCCCCTGGAGGAATAATTTTAGTCAAAGCTAAGGCCAATTTAATTGCTGGAGACAAGCAGAAATAAGTCTACAAACTACTTGATGAGTCTCTAACTTATAGTTGCTAACAGAAAAATATTGATCAGCCAACTTTTTTACCTCCTCAGAAAAGTCTCCATGAGGAAAAGCACCTATACCAATTAGCCAATTTTCACCTAAGTTACATAACTCATTTGGTTTTACTTTTTCCCCGTTTTCGCTTAATACTGCTAGTTTGTATTTCTCTTTAAGATCTTTAAGTTGGATACTTGTTACTTCCATCAATGTTTCCTCATTTTTGTCTACTGGAACTTTACCGTAAACTAACAATTGCTCCATCAATCCTATGAATCTATTATAGTTTTTTGGAGGTCTCATTTCATTATTTACTTTAATAATCTTACCATCTATCGTATGTATAAAAAAATCACCTTTTATCTCACTCTGTTCCGTTAAAAACATAATCATAGCCAAATGCACTATATCCGGTCTTCCTCTTTTTTCTCTATTTGGTAATTCCCTCATTGCGTGATAATGCAAAGATATGTCTAGTATCATATGCTCTGGTTTTTTACCACGTTTTTTAGCGTTTTTTATTACTGCAGGATGATTTATAATTTCCTTTGGAATTAATTCTAAGGAAGAATCAAGTAGTATAAGATTAATCTTCACAAGGTTAATGATAATGAAAAAGGTAAAAAATATAAGGATTTATAAAAAGAGGGCCATTCAATTAATTAAACTTGCATTAGAGCTAACAAGAAATAATGACTTAGAGCTAGCAAGAAGATATATACAACTTGCGTCACTTTATTCACGCAAAATGGGTTTTAAAATCCCCTTAGAATATAAAAGGATGTACTGTAGAAAATGTTTCGTTCCATTAATTGTTGGAGTTACAGAGAGAAGAAGAATAAAAAATAAAGTCTTGGTAAGGACATGTATGTATTGTGGATGGACGAGAAGATATGAGTTACAGTCTAAAGTCTCGTCCTTTAAAGGAGGGAATGAAAACTTAAAAACCACATAGTTAAATCAAACTTCAGTGATGAATATATCCAATGATAAACATACGCAAAAAGAGAGAGATTCTCTACGCTTCTCGAATGTCCATGAGATGAAAGATGAGAAAGGCCATTCAGACCTTCGCCCTTTAGGGCTGGGGGGAAATCAGAATCTAAAGCAACTAATAAAGAGAGCAAAAGCTAGACATGCAGATGTAAGAATAGGGAAAAAAGGAGTAACTGACGAGATAATTAATGAAATAAAAAGAAGATTGAAAGACCACAAAGTCATTAAAGTAAAAATAGGAATAGATGTAGACGATAGAGAGAGTTTTGCTAAAGAAATAGCTACAATCACTAGAGCAAAACTTATTGAAGTGAGAGGATTTACATTTATACTAGCAAAAGAAGATGATAGCAATTGACGTGATAAAAGCCCATGGCCATATAAATGTTAAGGCAACTCATAGAAATACGTTAGAAATCACCAAAGATAATTTTCTTACTACTAGAGGAGATTGTATAATTGGAATTGAAAGTAACAAATCAGCTTATGATTTATCATCTGAAGTTAAAGAACTAATAAAAAGAGGTGCGTACGTTTACTTAGTAATTAAAGTAAAGGATAAGGTGGAAATAATTCATGGAATTGGGGATCCTAGATTAACACTAGAAAATAAAGACAAAATCATAGTGAGAAAATCGGATTTTATATCAGATTCTACTATAATGATTAGAGCAGATAAATCTGCTAAAGACATAAGAAGAGATTTGATAGATGAACTAAAAAGTAAAGAGACTGAATTAATTGCTTACATTGTTACATCTGACTCTCCCCTTGAAGACTCGGAGATCCTTAGAATACTCGTTAACAGGAGTCCATTCCCCCTCTCCTAACTTTTCCTTAGCCTCGTTTTCATCTTTACTAAGAATATAGAAAAGGACTTCTTTTCCAGCTCTGCATAACTCTTGCTTAAAATTAGTTATTAAAGTGGGATTATCACCAATTATCAGATAAAAACTCTTATCTCTAAATGGTAAAAACTCAGCATCATATTGAACAATATCGACAAAGCCCTTTATTTTATTTAATGATATGGATTTTTGTAACATATATAGGCCTTCTATATTTAAGTCTCCGGCAACCACATAACTACACTTTCTTAAGAGATATAAGGTAAATGCACCATAACCACAAAACGCATCTAGAACTATACCAGAACACTCTATTTCGTCTGATGTCCTAGCTCTTTCTGCAGATAAACTTGGGTTTACATAAACTTTACTAATATCCACGTAGAAACTAATACCATTCTCTTTGTATACAGTGCTTGTCTTATATTCTCCTCCTATGAATTCTAGTTCATTAATTCTTAATTCTCCACTAACCTTTTTTCTTAAAAATACAGTTTTTACTTTAGGGTTTATCTTTAATATAACTTCTGCTAAAAAAGTTTTATCTATTTCTTTTTTTGGGTTAATAAGTAGAATATCACCAAGTAAGTAAAAACTTCTGATCCCAGTGAATATATCGCTCAACCGTGGTACCTTTTTTTCTATCTTAGAGCAGTCAACAATCTCTAAATTTTTATCCTGAGTATGTACCGGATCAATAAGTTCTATATAAATGAAATTTTTATCAGAAAAAATATGATTTATGTTGTTAATTAAGCTACGAATAACTTCTAACGATTTTTCTTTCTCTATTTTTATGCAAATCATTTCTTAAACTTGTCCATCTCTGAGCTATGTCCTGCGAATAGGGATGCGTTAGGATCAATATACTTCTTAGCTACACTTACAGCTATAGCAGCTTGCCCAAAACCTACTGCTATTAATGCAAGCTTCGGAGCACCCTCTTGTGATGCTATGTCTCCAGCTGCATATACACCGGGTAGGTTTGTTTCCATTCTTGGATTCACTATTATATCTCTTCCTTTCATATTCATTCCCCATTTTGGCATGTTACCTAGATCTCCCTTGAAACCTATACTTATTATAACTGCATCAACGTCAAGCACTTTTTCATCCTTTGTTCTATTATCAAATATGATTGCTTGAGTAACTCTACTGCCATCTCCCTTTACTTCTTTTAATTCATGCCATGTATAAACTGTAGCTACTTGGAACAGTTGCTTAACGCTTCTTTCATGCGCTCTAAATTGATCCCTTCTATGAATTAGTGTAACAGATTTTGCTACCGGGGCTAGAGTTAATGCCCAGTCTACTGCAGCGTCTCCTCCTCCAACAATTAAAACTCTTTTGCCTTCGAAGTCTTTTTTCCTTCTTACCGTATAGTATACTCCCTTATTTTCATATTCTACTTCTCCTTTTGCTCCTAATCTAGATGGAGTCATTCTACCGATCCCAGCGGCAACAAGAATAGTTTTTGTCTTGAAAGAATCTCCTTTATCCGTCTTTACTATCCACATATTATCTGGAGTCCTTTCTATCATATCTGCCCACTCTTTGAGCCTAATATCTGGAGAGAACATTTTTGCTTGTTCTACTAACTGTTGGGCTAACTCATACGCTAAAATTCCAGGGAAACCACCTACATCATAAACCATTTTTTCTGGATATAATGTTACTAGCTGTCCTCCTAGTTCATCTTGTGCGTCTATTAGTAAGGCTTTCATATCTCTTAGTCCTGCATAGAATGTTGCGTAAAGTCCTACTGGACCTCCTCCTATTACCACCATATCGTATTCTGTCAAAACAAATTCCCCAATAATGTCATTTTGCTTATACTATTTAAACCTTAATACATATGTTTATATCGAGCAAAAGTTGGACTTCATACCATTTATCATTACAATTTATTTCGTAGGATTTATTATTTTGATAAATATGTGGTTTAGATATTATAGAAAAATCATAAGAGCTGGAATAGAATATGTAGGGGAAAGTCCAAAACAGAAAGTGATAATATTAAAGCCCAATGAAAAAATCAAAATAAAATTGAATGGAAAAGCAACTATAGTAGTATCTGGCGTCAATCCTTGGTTAACAATAAAATATAATGGAATAAAACAGAAAGTTTACAAAATTAGGTTACTAAATTATACAGGGGAGATTGAACTGATAAATGAGAGTAAAATATTTACTCTATCTCTAACTATTTTAACGGAATAGAGGAGAAAGAATTAATGCGACTAAAAGTATTTACCAAAAACTCTTCAGATTCAATAGAGTTTGGAAATTACGTTAAGGATATTGCTGAAAAATTGGGCTTTACAGTTACCGAAAAAGATCCAGATGTGATTGTTGTAATAGGTGGAGATGGTACCTTACTTAGAGCTGTAAAGGAAGGTTTACCGATTATAGGTGTAAAATTTGGTAGAAGGTCTGCTTTATTAGATGTAAGACCTGAAAATGTAAGAGAAGCATTAGAGCTATTACGTGAGAATAAATATATAACAGAAGAATATATAATGCTAGAAGCTAAAAGTAAAAATATAAGAACTGTCGCATTTAATGAGATAGCAATACTTTTTAACAATCCAGAAACAGTTTATGGAAGCGTAGCCATAAAAGAAAGAAAGATAGTTTTTGAAGGAGACGGAGTAATGGTAGCGACCCCTCAGGGAAGCTGGGCGTGGAGTTATTCAGCTACAAGAGTTTTATTACATAAAGAAGTTAACGGAATTGAATTAACTTTTATGAACCCAATAATGCCAAACATAAGATCTATAATATTACCGCAGAATGAGATAATCAAGATTAAATTAGAGGATAAAGGAAGAATACAGAACGTTAGAGTTATAAGTGATGGAGAAGTAGTTGGCAATCTAATAAGCAAGGAAGATGAAGAACTAGAAATAAAAGTCTCTCAAAAGAAAGCAAAAATATTAAGGTTCTTTAGCTTAATAGAACTTGATGGACTCTTATCCTAATATCGTTTTTGACACTTCGGCTTTTCTTGCAGGCTTAGAGAATTATTATAGTAAAGTCTATACTACAAAGCTTGTTATTTCTGAGGTAAAGGACAAAAAATCGAAAGAATTACTTGACTTAGCAATCAATGCACGAAAAGTGTATATAATGGAACCTAGTATACAAAGTTACAAAAAAATAAATGAAATAAAAGAAAAAATATCAGCTTTAAGACTTTCTTTAGCTGACATTAGTGTAGCTTCATTGGCGTATGAACTAAGGCCTAGCGTTGTTTTTACTGATGACCTAATGTTGCAGAACTTACTTCTAAATTTAGGTATTGAATACAAATCAGTTAAACTCAAGATATTGATAAAGGGTAAGAAGAGATATGTTTATAAATGTAAGGGTTGTGGGAGGGTTTTTACTAAACTTTATTCCTATTGTCCATATTGTGGAAGTGAAATAATTCAAGAAGTTGAGAAATATTAAATTCCTATATTAGAAAATTAATAGCTCTTTTTAGATTTTTTGTCGTAAAACTAAAATATGATTTATTAAGAATGCAATAACATATGAATAATAATCATTTAAAATATCATATACTAAACATTGTTAAAAAAATAGGTGGAAATTTTACTTCAATAGTTAAGTTGTTAAACTTACCTTCAAATATAATAGGTAAGCTTTATGAGGAACTTTTCATAGAAGACGGATTAAGAATATATCCCGTATTGGAAACCGAAAGAATAGGATTAAACAAAGCTGTAATCTGGTGTGAAAAAAGTAGTATAAAATATGAAACAGCTAAAAAAATAATGGGGCCTCTCACCTCACTATTCCGAGGAGATCTAGAAGAAAACAAGTTTTTATTAATATTTTATTGTAGCAAGCAAAAGTATAAAGAATACAAGGAAGAAATAGAAAAATTATCTAAAATGATTAACGCCGAATGTGAAATAAAATTCATAGATAAATATTATAGATATATTAATGATGAAGGTTGTTTTGATTTTAATAATAAGACATGGGTTTGTGACAATAAAACCACATTAATCTCTTATCCTCATAGTCCATTAATAGATCTGCATAGACAAGATGTTGATTTACTAGTGACTATTCAATCAAACCCCTTTTCACCTTTCTTATTACATCTTCACTTTGATCACATAAAGCAATATTTGAGGGGATTTATCTATACTTTAGGTGATACTAACTATATTGTTACAGTTCGTGGAAATTATATTTTGTCTTCTCCATATATGCTATGGTCAGTGAAATTAGATGATGGGAGTTACATTTCAGAATATCATGTAAACAAAGAAAACTTAGATAAACTAACTAGGGAATTAAGAGATCAAGATATAATAGTTTCAGTAAAGGATCTAGCATTCGCCCATGGTTTTAGCATACCATATGAGGTATTTAAATATAATAGATGGGAAATGCCTAAGATAGTAGTAGAGTCATAATGGATTATTACACATTGTATCAATATTCTTTAGAAAAACCAGAAAACTATTGGGAAAATTACAGCAAAAAACTGAGTTGGTTTTTGCCGTGGAAAGAAGTAATAAAAAAAGAAAAATATATAGCAAAATGGTTTATTGAAGGGAAAACCAACATATCATATAATGCAACTGATACACACATGGGTAAGGCATTAATATGGTATGGAGAAAACGGAAAACGAGTTGAAGTGACTTTTAATGAACTCAAAAAATTAAGTAGCTCGATTTCAAGGATCTTGACAGAAAACGGGATAGGAAAAGGCAAAAGAGTTGCAATATATTCCCCAAACTCTGTTTTGACTATAGCCTCTATTCTAGGTTCTGCACGAATAGGAGCAATTTATACGCTTATTTTTGCGGGATTAGGAATTGAGGCAATAAAAAACAGGCTTGAGGATTTTAAACCGGACTTCATCATAACAAGTGATAAAACTTATAGAAGAGGAAAAGAAATACCTCTGCTCCTACAAGGTAACTTAAACTTTAATAGAGACAAGGAAGAGGAGGAGATCGGAAAACTGTTAGATAGCGAAGAAATAAGACCAGTAGAAGTTGAATCAAATGAACCATTAAAGGTTATGTATACTTCTGGAACTACTGGAAAACCTAAGGGAGTAATTTTGCCTCATGGAGCCTGGATGGTAGGGGACTATACGGTGTTTGATTTACTTTTTGGTTTAAAACCTGGCGACAAAGTTCTAACAACAACTGATGTTGGTTGGATAACATTTTCTAGGATTATGTATGGAGCATTACTTCATGGCTCTACATTTGTTTTTATGGAGGGGGCTCCAGACTATCCAAAAGATAGGTTAATAAAAATAATTGAAGAGGAGCAACCCAAAGTGCTTTTCACTTCTCCAACCTTAATTAGGCTTCTCATGAAATATGACATAAAATTGCCAAGAGTAGAATATATTGCTACAGCAGGAGAAATATTTGACGAAAAGAGCTGGGAGTATGCACTTAAAATGGCTGATAAGGTAACTGACGTATATGGTCAAAGCGAATTAGGATATGTAGTCGGAATACCTTACGCTCTTGAAGGCATAGAAGCTAAGATAGGATATGCAGGAGTTCCGTTTCCCGGAGTAGTGTTAGATACTGTGGATGATGAAGGAAAGAGTGTTAGAGGAACTCCAGGGTACTTGATAGCTAAGTCACCATTTCCTACTCAGTTTATAGGAATTTTGAATAACGAGAAGAAGTTTCTTGAATATTTTGCTAGGTTTGGTTATCATGATACTGGAGACCTCGCAGTAATTGATGGTTATTATATAAAAATTGTTGGAAGGTCAGATGATATGATAAAAGTTGCGGGTCATAGAGTAACAAGTGGAGAAGTAGAAAGTATAGTTTCTAGCATAGAAGGGGTGAAAGACGTAGCTGTGGTTGGAATACCAGATGAAATCAAAGGAGAAAAACTCGTAATATTTGTGGTTGGCAACGTTGACAAAGAAACTATAAAGAGGAAAGTTATTGAAACTTTAGGACCTATTTATGTTGTTGATAATGTTTACACTGTGGAAAGGCTACCTAAATCTAGAAGTGGAAAAACTGTGAGAAGAATTTTAAGAGATATATTGCTAGGAAAAGAAGTGGATTCCTCAATACTTGAGGATCCAGAGGTTGTGAAGGAGATAAAAAATGAAATTTCATGAAATTTTTAGACAACAAGTCCCAATAGTAAACGAATATGTTTATTTGAATCATGCAGCTATTTCCCCAACACCTCTACCAGTATTGTACGAAAGCTTAAGATATTTGCTCGATATTAGCAGATTTGGTAGTGTACCAGTAAACCAAGAGGAGAACGATGATTTCCTTCATATGAGAGAAAAAGTAGCTAAACTAATAAATGCCTCGCCAAACGAAATTTCTTTTATACCTAATACCAGTTTTGGCATAAATGTTGTAGCCCATGGCATAGATCTAAAGGAAGGGGATGAAGTGATTACTGATAACCTAGAATTTCCTGCTGTTACATATCCATTTTTTAAATTAGCAAGGAAGGGAGTTAATGTTAAGCTCGTTAAACCTAAGATAGAAAGCTTTGAGGATGACATACTTTCTGCAGTTACAAGCAAAACTAGATTAATAGCAATAAGTCATGTGAGCTTTAACACTGGAGTAAAGGTTGATTTGAAAAGAATCTCAAAAGAAGCAAAATCTGTAGGGGCATATACTTTAGTCGATGTAATACAAAGCGCTGGTGCAACAAAAATTGATGTTAAAGACTCTGATATAGACTTTACCGTAGCCGGTGGGTATAAATGGCTAATGAGCCCACAAGGGTCTGGTTTCATGTATGTTAGGGAAGGATTGTTAGAAGATCCTCCATTTTATGGATGGAAATCATCTTCAACTTACCTAGAATTTAATGCTGAAAATTTCAAGTTAGAGAAAGGACCAAGAAGATTCGAAATAGGAACAATTGATGTAGCAGCTAATTTGGCTTTAGCTAAAGCTTGTGAAATATTAAGCCAGCACATGGAAGAGATTGATTCAAGAGTAAGTGAACTATCCAGTTTTACAATTAGATACGCAAAGGAAAAAGGATTTGAGATAATGACGCCAGAAGATAAGAAAGCTGGAATAGTAATTATTAGAGTGAAAGAGCCAAAACTCATTGTAAATGAATTACTAAAAAGAAAAATTGTTGTATCTCCTAGAGGTGTTGGAATAAGAATATCTACTCATTTCTATAACACTGAAGAAGAAGTTATAAGAACAATAGATGGAATAAAGGAAATTAGTAATAATTTAAGTTACTGATTATTTTGACTTCCAGCTACAGCAATATATAATTGCTCAAGGTTTTCCATTATCCTAACTAACATAGAATATATTATAGCATCGTCTAATTTATCAAGGTTCTTAACAATTGATATAACATCTAATAATTCTTGAATAAGATTAGGACTAATAATACCTTTTTTAGCTAACTCCCATATAGCATCTTCATCGGTTTTACCTATAACTCTCTTAACTTCATTCATTGTATCAAAATAAAGACCTATAATACCCTTTTTCACTTTAGTTTTAATTTCCTCATTTTTCATAAAATCTTCCAAACCAACTTTTGTGCCCAATTCTATCAGCTTGTAATTGTCCCAAAACACAAATAATGTTAAAATAAAGTACTCAAAAAATTAGCTTAAATATGATAAAGAGTTTTAACGGAAATTTTGAACTTCCCAGCAAGTCAAACTCTGCATTTTTATTAGTTATAGCTACAACTGATGTAAGCCTAATCCCTGGAATAACGGTAGCAGGAGCGACCCCAGAACTAACTCATTTTACACCTGCTGCGGACGCTGAATTTTTGATAAAGGGAAAATGCACAATCATAAACACAGTTCCAGTAACTCCTAATGGACTACCAACACCTGCAATAATAAGTAGAGCTTCACTTGAACTTGTTAAGATTCCCAAATTTGTTGTTAATGCGGGTAGTAGAGTTAAACCAGTTTTACCATTTATAGACTTAGGCGGAGAGCCGGGCGGAGATATAAGAAAGGGGAGTTTAAGGAAAGAAATAGCTGAAAAAATAATAAATAATGGCATAACACTTGGAGAAGAATTATCAAATTCTTTTGACTTTATAATTATCGGGGAATCGATTCCTGCAGGAACTACAACAGCGATGGCAGTTCTAGTTGGTCTAGGTTATGATGCACTTGATAAAGTGAGCTCCGCATCTCCAGAAAACCCAAAAGACCTTAAACGTAAAATTGTATTAGACGCAGTAAAAGACTTGCCTAATGACTTAATGGCCAAACTTGCAAAATTGTCAGATCCTATGCTATTAGGAGTAACTGGGATTACTTTAGGTTTTAAAGGAAAGATATTGCTAGCTGGGGGGACTCAAATGACTGCGGCAGCTGCAATAATTAAGGAATTTAACAAAGATAAGCTGAAAGATATTGCTATTGGGACAACTAAGTGGATTATTAACGATAACAGCTCTGATATATTGTCCTTAGCTAAACAAGTAGGCATAACAGTCTTGGCAGCTTGGTTAGATTTTAGTAAATCTAGGTTTGAAGGTTTAAGGTTATATGAGAAGGGATATGTAAAAGAAGGTGTTGGTGCTGGAGGTGCTTCAATCTATTCTATCCATAGAGGTGCAACCATTGATGATATATTATCTAAAGTAGAAGAAATATATTCGGGGATAACAAAGAGTTAATGAAATGGAAACCGACTATGACTTTCTGACTCTGAGAGAGAGAATAGTGCTTTTATTGAAATATTCTGAAAGGCCGTTAACTGCAAAAGAAATTAAAGAAGCTCTTGGAATTGAGAAAGAAAAAGAAGTCTATGACCACTTGTATCATATTGCAAAATCTTCTAAGCATAAAGATTATGAGCTTTTAGTTTTCTTACCATACTGCAGGGACTGCAAATACATTTTTAAATTAGATATACCAAAAAAACCAAGCAGATGCCCTAGATGCAAAAGCGAGAACATAGAACCACCAAAATTCTTGATAAGGGATAGGAAATGAGCAAAGTAATATTTATTGATATGGGAGAAACTTTAGTCAGCTTCACCCCTAAGTTTCATGAACCAATATATCAATTCCTTTTGAGAAAAGGGTATAAAATCCCCGAGAAACTAGTATTTAGAACCGTTTATAAACAGCTTAGCAAAGATCATTTTCCAGATCCGTTACTTGGAGGACTAAGTGTACTTAACTATAAGGATCTGCTTTGTGAACTTGGTATAACACCTAAGGAATGTTTAATGAAGGAAATTGAAAAGATACAGCTACTTTCTAACAAATGGGATTTATTTGAAGACTCAGAACCTTTTCTTAAGGAATTAAAGAAAGATGATTATAAGATAATAATGATAACAAATGCTACTAGAAGTGTTTACAAAATAGTTAGTGATTTAGGATTAGATAAATACCTAGATGATATTGTTGCTTCTTGTGATTTAGGAATAATGAAACCTCATCCAAGAATATTTAGAATAGCAATAGAAAAATATGGCATGCCAAAATATCATATAGGCGACATTTATGAAATTGACTACATTGGTGCCTTAAGAGCTGGAGTGAGGCCTTTACTTTTAGATAGACCTAACTTCTATGATGACATAAAAGCAGAAAAGGTGAACAACTTATTTCAAGCTCTAAAGTTAATAAAAAATACCTAGAAATATTCCTAGAAAAAGTTCCTCCTCATCCTAATCCAAAATACAATTTGGAACAATACATAACACCTTCTTATCTGGCCTCGGAATTAATTTGGACTGCCTACCTAAGAGGAGATATTAAAGGAAGGAAAGTAGTGGATTTGGGTTGTGGAACAGGTAAACTATGTTCTGGCATTTCACTATTGGGGGGTTATTGCATATGCGTTGATATTGACTATGAAGCGCTAAAAGTAGCGAAGGAGTTTTTTGAAAAAGAATCTTTGCAAGCAGAAGTATTAAACGCTGATATAAGATGTTTAGAACTAAAGGCTGATACTGTAATTCAAAACCCTCCATTTGGAGTAGTAAATAAAGGGACAGATTTGGAGTTTCTCTCCAAGGCTTTTGAAATTGCAAATGCTATATATAGCATCCATAAGTCTAATGAAAAAAGTAGGAATATAATAGTTAAGTTAAGTGAAAGTAAAGGTTTTAAAACAGAAGTAATTACGAAAAAGTTTAAAATGAAGATCTATTACCCGTGGCATAAAAAGAGAATCCATGAATTTCTCGTAGATATATATCTTTTTTCTAAAAAGTAATCTTGTTATCAATAATATTTTTTAGAAATTCTTTAACTCCTTCTCCATCTTCTTTGTCTAAAACTATATCACTAATCCTTTTTATTTCTGGCAAAGCGTTTGCTACTGCAACTTTGATGTCAACGGCTTCAAAAAGAGAAATATCGTTTTGACTATCTCCTATACCTATAGTTTTACCTTTAAAGTTTAGAATTGTCTTCAATTGTTTTACTGCATTACCTTTGCTAACATTTTTTGGCATTATCATAGCATCATTCCTATTCCACTCTATTCTAGCTATTTCGCTTATCTTACTCTGCAGTTCATCGAGTACATTCTTTTTATCTAGTGCTGAATTGAGATAGACTATAACTTCACCTACTGAATATTTTATACCTTCTCTCCTTAGAATATCTAATAGTCCTTCTCTCTCAGAGAACCACTGCTCATCTGCTAGTTTTAGTTTTTTATTGCTAAGCAAAATTATTCCTCCATTTTCAATAATCCATCCAGTTGGGTTAAGTCCCTTAGCTAAGATATCTATAAATCTTTTTTCTCTACCAGTTACAACAAAGAAGAAATATTTCTTTGAAAACTCATTTACAACCTCTGCTACATCCTCTCTAATTACAAAATTATCCTTTTCATGAGATAATGTCCTATCAAAATCAGATAAGACCATTAAACTCAAAACTTATACCCCAGATCTTCTAAGACTTTTTTCATTTTCAAAGCATCTCTCTCTAATTCTGGGCTTTCACATATAAGGGTAATCGATATATCCCTCTTTAGAATTTCTCTTGCCAGCGGTTCAAATGGAGGTGCGTTATTTTCTATTGGTAAATGTTCATCTACATACTTACCTTTTCGAAATACTAGAGACTCAAAATGAGAATTGATATGAGTTAAATGTAGCTCCTTTGTAAGCCTATCTATAATTTCACCATAGTCTATTTGCCCGCCTTGTCTGGCAAAAGTGTGAGCCCAGTCGATATAAGGAACAACTTGTTTTACTTCTTTAGCGATTGATATAACTTCATCTATTGTTCCAAATGCGGTCTCTTTAGCCATTGTCTCCACTCCAAATTTTACGTTCTTTATACCCATAGATAGTGCAGTATCTACTACTTCTCCTAATCCGGATTTTACCATTTCGTAGCACTCTTCTGGTTTTCTTTTACCGTAAAATGCAATATGTATCGCTATTGCATCAGCCCCCATTCTCTCTGCTCTATCAGCTGTGTCTAAAATCCTTTGTTTTGACGCCTTGATTTTTTCTTCCTCTTCAGCACAGAGATTTATAAAGTAAGGGGCATGGACAGAAAGTCTAACCCCCAGTTCTTTAGCGACTTTTCCGGTTTCCTCAGCACTTTCTTGGCTCATTCTTACCCCTTGCACAAATTCAACTTCCATTGCGTTTAACCCTAAATCTTTCACAGTCTTTATCCCTTCTATTGTGTTTCTTTTTTTAGCAGAATGAGGAATGCCTGCAGGTCCTAAGTAAATCTTAGCCACGTTCTAATGTTTGTATAAAAATTTATAAAAGCATTTAGATCGAATGAGTAATTTTATAAAAAGCTGAAAATTTAGCCTTTTAGAGCGAGAGAAGAAGATTAATTTATCACCAAAATCTTAAAACCCTGTTCTTCTCCCCCATCCTAAAGGGCGAGGAGTTTAGTTGTAAGTTTACTGATACAATCAACATATAAGGATATACTCTTAAAAAGTAACACTTACCTTCACACTTTTTTCTCTCAATATCTGGTCATTGCTTCTTATCAATACTATTAATGAATTTTTAAGCACTTCTGTATCAAATTCTTCAGTTGTCTGCTTTTTAACTTGTGATACAATTCCATCAATTATAGGATCTAATTGCAATGAAGAAACTATAGCGTTTATTTCTTTTGTTAGAGCACCTAGATAGGATACTAAATCTTCATTGGAGGAACCGTTCTTTTTCTTTTGCTCAATCATAGAAGATACGTAAGAGCTTATTGAGTTAGAAGCTTCTTCTATTGCCTCTTTTACTAATGGTTCTATGATTTTTTTGTATTCGTCAACTCCACTAGAAGTAAATGTTACTGTATCTACTATGAGGCTTACCCTCTTTGTTAAAGCATTTACTATTGAATTAAGAATTACTGCTTGTAACGACCTCTTCTCATCAGATGATAGTTCAACTTTAGTTGCAGAAATCTGAGAAGGCAAACTTATGTTCATCTTCTCTGCGATAAACTCTATTAACGTCTTTGCATTTACGCCACTTTCTCTAAATTTAGCAGCAGCTAGAGGACAAAGTGTAATTAGCATAGGATACTTAGAACCTAAAGCTCTAGCCATCATATCAGCTCTTTTCCCGATATTCTTTTCCAATACAGCTCCAGAGCAACCTTCAACTTTTCTAACTCTAAATCCCATATCTGTAAGTCTTTTTATGACATCAT
>ERZ1684502.54-NODE-54-length-33227-cov-51.030839_pt1 | contig 33227 bp, 41 predicted proteins | sample MGYA00580192_ERZ1684502 | MGnify/ENA primary metagenome ERZ1684502 (study PRJEB41476, sample SAMN13258264) | hydrothermal vent metagenome | biome: caldera [ENVO_00000096]; feature: acid hot spring [ENVO_00002120]; material: acidic water [ENVO_01000358] | place: New...
ATATAGTCGCTACCACCTAGTATTTTTAATGCTATATAATTTACCAAAGATTTTATATCCATCTGTTTCATTTTTAGTCACTAGAAGCCATTATTTGCGCCAGAGTTTAAAAGGACTTCATTAAATGCTATAAATAGAGAATCTCGTTCTTATACGCTGTAATTTTCCCCTTTATCATTTCCTTAACTCAATCTAATTTATATGCGGTTTTCCTTTTTTACTTAAATTTTCAATTATATTACCTTCGATATCTTTGATAAAAAATAATCGTGTCTATACCTATTTTGAAAACTTTATACCTTTCAAAATGCGGCACACTAGCAATCTAAATACTTTAAGAACTTCTCGAGATTCTTGCTTTTTTTAGTTCATCCTATAGTTTGTTATTCTTTTCAGCTTAGAAAACGCCCCACTAGTAATATGTGCTAAAGATTTTATTTTATCTAAGACTAATATTACAGAAGAATAAATTCAAGTATATTTCATTAAATGTTCTCCTAGCCTTTTAGTAATAGTTTGTTTTTGGTAATTTTTCTAGATTAAAGCTAATTTAAATTTACTCTAATACTTTTTAGACCTAAAATAATGTGATAAATTTGTTGTCTTTTCTGCCTTTAACTTGTCTGAAACACCAAATACTGTACATGATAGATAGTATCCATTAATTTATTCCTTGCATTAAAGCTTTTTCTCCCCATCCACAATTTCAATATTTATCTTATCTTCACCACTCCCCAGATGATAGTGGTTTCCGATATTTTATGATGATTTAGGATGACCACCGGTCATCTGGTTCTCAGCAGCTACACTCCAGCCCCCTCACAGCATAAGCTCCTCCCTTGCCGCCAAGGGATTCATAGCTCTACTAGTCTTGGAAACTAAAGCCCACTAAACAAAAATATAATATATGAGTATTTAAGCTTATTTATTTAATCATTCTAAAATATTGTATTTCACTTTAACTTATTCATAAAAATTAAAACTGTTTCTGAACCCTTTATAAGACATTTAAAAGCTTTATTTATCATTCATAGATTTTCTATAGCTGAATTGTAATGTAATTAAGTCTCATGGTTTTCCAGGTTTAAGTGTTAGTCACACCTTTATTCAAAATGCAATCCACGTGCCTCAGTAGATATTTATACCCGAATTTACTTGCACCATTATAATGGCGTATCTTTAAGACTCTGAATTAGAAAATTGAAAAGCAATGTAAACGCTAACTTTATATGACAAATTTTTCCTGTTATAGAATATTATCTATAAATCATTTACTAAATAGAGTTGTATTACTTCTCCTTTTGTTTTCATTGCTAGTAATTTAACACAGTAATAAAGAATAATTATTCGCTTATTCTTCTAAAGCATTCCTCATAAGATTTCTTAGCTGTTTGGAGATCTGCTCCATTTCTGTAAAGATCTCCATTAAAGAGTCTTTAATTTTTCTTCTATAGTTCTTATCGGGTCTAACTGATCTCATCACCACCAACTAATTTCTTATCCAATCTTCCAAATTCTAGTTTGAAATCATAAAGTATTAGTCCTTTTATCTTAAATAAAGAATTTGAGGCTCTATTGACCTTTAACATAATTTCTTCTATTACTTTAGTTTCTTTTCTAGTCATTAACTTAAGATGTCCCATATGATAATAATTTATTAATGGTTAATGGCTTGCATTATCTTCTAAAAAGAATTCTATTATTGGGGGATTTAGAATTTTCACCTTCTTTTATTGGCAATCTTTTAACTATACTTCCAGTAGCAATATTCCTTAGTATAACTTCAACAGGAATCATTTTTAGCTTTTTAACCATCATTATTATTTCATAATACATACCTACATAATGAGTCCCTATACCTTTTGATTCAAGAAGCCTAAATAAAAATGCTGAAGTTTGAGCATTTAAAACTCCTTTACTGGACAACTAATCTTTCTACTCCCAACATTCTCAGATATAGAATCCTTAAACCTAAGAAGAATATGATAACAGTCAAAAGCATATGCTTCTTTTATTTTTCCTTCCTTAATTTTTGTAATATTCATAACTTTTTTTACGTAAACAACATAAAAATCATGTACTACACATTGCAGTATTTTTACTTAATTAAGTAAAGGCATACTCATAATATAGTTATATTACTTAACCTTATGAGCGAAATTACAATAGATGATTTTGCAAAAATAGACCTAAGAGTTGGAATTGTAAAATCAGCTGAAAGAATAGAAGGAACAAGATTACTTAAACTGATAGTGGATTTGGGAAATGAATTAAGACAAATAATTTCTGGAATAGCGGAGTTTTACACACCAGAAGAGCTTATAGGTAAAAGAGTTATTGTAGTAACAAACCTAAAACCTAAAAAAATTAGAGGATTTGAAAGTCAAGGTATGATACTTGCAGCTGGTTGTAAAGAAGATGAAGAAAAAGGAATAAAACCTAGGATTCTAACTGTTGATGGAGAAGTACCTGCAGGAATTAAGGTATGTTAAATCCATTTGAAAAAGTCAAAATTCCACCTAAGACTGAAGACCTTGTAAAGGTAGTCTTAATTAGGATACCAAAAATAGGTGGAAGTACTCCTAAGGAGAGAGAAATAAAGAGAATTCTATTTTTCAAAGAACAACTTAAGAAATACCAAGATTTTATAAAAGAATTTCCTAAAATTGAGGAACTTCATCCATTTTACAGAGAAAACATAGAAATTATAGTTAGCATAAATAGGGTAAAACTTTGCTTAGGAGCTATGAATAGAGGAGTTCAATTATCACTTAATTTGATAGAAAAATATAGGCGATTGATTAAAGCTTCAGATGAAAAAGAAGCAAATAAACTAATGAGAGAGTGCATTGGAAGGGTTAACTCAATTTTACGTGCAAGAAAAGATTGTATAGATCAAGTAATTGAACTTGCGTCCCAATTAAAGAAGCTAAAGGCAGTAGACCCTAATATGCTTACAATTATAGTTGCAGGCCCTCCAAATGTGGGTAAAAGTACGCTAGTAGGAAAAATCTCTTCTGCTAAACCAGAAGTTGCTTCATACCCCTTTACTACAAAAGAAATTCACGTAGGTCACATCGATACAAAGTTATATAAGATTCAGGTTATTGATACACCAGGAATATTAGATAGACCTATGAGAGAAAGGAACAAAATAGAGCTTAAGGCAATAAATGCAATAAAGAATTTGGAGGGAGTTATATTGTTTCTGTTTGACGTTTCAAATCAGTCATTATACTCTGCAAAAGAGCAAATTGACTTATATGAGGAGGTTAAAAGTCTGAAGAAAGTTGTAATCCCAGTTTTGAACAAGATTGACGATAAGAATGAGGAATTGTATAATCAAATCAAAAGCCATTTATCAGCAGAGGGAAAAGTTTTTGAAATAAGTGCAGAGAAAGGACTTGGTTTAGATAGTCTTTTAAATTATGTGCTTAACATTCTTCAAAATGCTAAGGTATTGGGTAAGTGAAATCTTTGTCTCAATTCAAGGAGAAGGAGAGGTAATAGGTACTCCTTCTAACTTCATTAGACTTGCTGGTTGTCATCTTAGATGCATTTGGTGCGATACGAAGTACTCTTGGCATAAGTTTAATGGTAAGCTAATGAGTATCGAAGAGATATTGAAAAACATAAATGTAAACATTAAATTTACAACAATCACTGGAGGAGAACCCTTACTTCAAGACATTTATCCATTAGCTAAGGCACTTAAAGACTTAGGCCATAAAGTTTTAGTAGAAACAAGTGGAACAATAAAGCCTGATGAAAGGCTAAGAAAAATTATTGATATATTTTCTGTTTCACCAAAGCTTTCTAATTCTGGATATAAAATAGTTTATAACTTTAAGGATGATGATTGGGCTACTTATTATAAATTTGTCATAGTAAACCCAGAGAAAGATATAAAAGAAGTTATCGAATTTGTAGAGAAAAACAGAATAAATCCAGAAAAGGTAATTTTACAACCAGATGGAAGAAGCGAAAGATACGTTGAGGAATTAAGGAAATTAACTCAAGTGGTATTGAACTTCGGACTTCCTTTCAGAGTTCTTCCCCAACTCCATAGAATCATGGGAATTCAATGAGTTCTCTAAAGCAATTTTTAGCTTTTGCATTTTCTCCTTACCTTTAAGTAAAACTTTATTTGCAATATTAACTAGATTGACCATTTCTTCCTCTATATAATTTTGCTTCAATAAATGAACCATTTTTACCCCTGTTCTCAACTCAACTAAAATACCCTTTTTATTTATAGTTAAAATACCGCTGTGCTTAAACCCCGCACTCCTAGCAATCCTTAGAATTTCCCAAGCTTCTTCTTGTGTTCTAGTATAAACGTGAAATATAGGCCCTTGAACTGTAAGCCATAAATTCCAAACTTTCCCTTTACTTATTGTTCTGATAAAGTCTTCTACACCAATTCCTAAATGATTTTTATATACAACACTGGATTTCTTTCTGTCCCAAGGAAATTCTGCATCAACAATAGTTATTCTTCCACTACAGCTACTTTGTGTATAAGTATCTTTCCTCTTGAAGAAAGCTTCTAGTACGTCAAATATGTCAGGATCTAGGTATCCAATCTCTTTATCTCTAAGTATTCTCTCCCAAGCCTTTTGCTTATAAGTATACCAATCATTCATCTCAGATTTTTATTTCAACATTCTTTTAAAACCTTGTGGATGATATTGTTGAAAAGTTCCTAAGAGAGGAAGAAGCTATACTTGAAGTGAAAGTTAATGAAATAAATGTCGATAATCTGAAGAAGAATATCCCTATAGGGGTTAGAATAATAATATCTGGAAAAAAGAGAAAAAGAATAGCTGATCTGGGAATGCTTAGCTTTATTTATAAATTCTGTGAAAATGGAAAAGCCTTTGCTACCGATTATTTGAATCTGAACCTTTCTCTTGAGGATATTTATTCTAAATATAATGTGTATACAGAGCTAGAATTTTTAGCCTTATGTCAAAGCGAAGAAAAGAATAAACTCCACCCTGACCTTCTTCACACCTTAAATAAGCTTAAATCCTATTTAATGAGTAGAAACAAGAAGCAAAATGGACTATGATGCAATTGTTATAGGGAGAGGAGTAGACGGAACAGTAGCAGTAATAAGAAGAACTGAACTAGGCAAAAAAGCCGTGATAATCGAAACGAATGAAATTGGTGAAGAGCATATAAACCATGCTTGTGTCCCTTCTAAGATACTAATCGATTCTGCTAAAATAAAATAATTAATAAGACAGCTAATCTCCTTGAATCCTTTCTGGCGCTAAAATAAACTATGAAGAATTAAATAAATTCAAAAATAAGATAATAAATAGAATAAAAGATAACATACTTCAAGCTATAAAAAGCAAAACTTAGATATAATAAATGGACAAGGCAAGGTAAAAAGGAAGGAGAAGTTATAGTTAATGGGAAAACCTGTCCTACTGGTTATATGGTGATAGTTACTGGCTCTGAACCGCTACCCAGATGGCTGTAGTTTGATAAATTTTACTATAATTAGATAACAATCAAGTTCTCAGTGTCTATACTTCCCCTTCCAGCATCCCGTTACCGGGGAGTCCAACAACATACTGGTCTTGGGAATTGAAGTCCACTAAGTAATAATACGTTACAGCAAGAAACTTAGGCTTAACTTTTCGATCTAAAACATTTTAGCTTAACCTATCATAAAAATCAAAAATAGTTTTTATGCCCTAAAGTTTATTCTGTGAGTGACGTTACTAGGTGCCCATTTTCTACTACAAAAGCATAGAGACAAGGTATTGTGGCTGATGATAATATAGGTGGTAAACAATCGGAAATGCCAAAAAATTCCAACTTCTATTTTTGCCAATTTTAAGATAGGTGTTGTTCAAAATACTTTGGATGAGTTGAGAGAGACAACAATTGATACAAAAGAAATTAAAGTTAAGACAAGGATGTAGCGATAGTTTGGATTGGTAATGATAATGAAATAGAAATATTCCTAAAAGTTGTTATTTCTGAAAAGGGAAGATTCTAGGCGCAAACATGATAGGAGCAGGTGCTACAGAAGTAATTAATACCCTAGTTTTAGCAGTGAAACGCTCCTTAACAGTTCAGGAATTTATATAACTACTATTCTCTCATCCAACAATATCTGAAATAATAACTGAAATAGTACAAAGAGCTGTAATTGGAGAAATTTATTAAACGTAAATTTTGAGCTATAAAAGTAAAGAAAGAATGAGAAAGAAAAATATATGAGAATTAAAGAAACTTTTAAATCTCTATTTTACTTTTTGGTAAATATACAGATTTAAAATAGCTAAAACAATAGAAGAAAAGTTACATTATACTATCTGATATAAGGTTTTAAACCTAGATTACAAAACAGTTTATTACTCCATTATATAGAAGTTCCAATTAAAAATCTATATGAGGATAGGTGTCTTATAAATTATCTGCTTTATTCAGAATGTATAAATATGTGACTGATAAGCTACCGTTGAAAGAGTCTAAAAACTCTTAAATGTTATAAGATAAGAGCTTTTATGTGAAAAAGAAAGGATTACCAGAGATTCTTGGTGATATCAGACTTACTATTTATCGTATTGACGCTTTTGCGTCAAGAATTAGCAATAGAATAAAAACTCTTGAAGATTTATCATTATATAATATAGGGAGATTCAATTATTTGTCCAAAGAATATTATAAGGAAATAGAAATTAACAAGAATATTTTGAGCAATTTACTAAAAATAAAGACATTATTAGAGATATTGGAAATAAGGTTAGAAACTTTAATCCTCATTGGTTCTCTAACACAATACATATACCCGGTAGTCAAAGCTTTAGAGGATATAAGGGGGAGTTTGGGCAACTCAATAGAATTTGGGCCTCTCATAGACGATATATTGGCTAATCTTTACCCAATAATAATAACTTCGGAACCCCAAGTCGTGATAAAGGAGAATGAAGATGAAAGAAAAATATTAGAAGAGGCGGAAAAAATAGCCTCTGAGGAACTGAAAGAAAAATATAAAGTACCTGCGTGAAAATATATATTGAATATAGTTATGCCAAAACCTATAGTGAGAAAATTACAACTGACTGGCGGATCCACATACATCATATCTTTGCCTAAAACATGGGTAAAAGAACATTCCTTAAAACCTGGAGATGAAATAGAAATACTTCTAGATAATCAGGCTAGACTTATTCTTAATCCAAGGAAGTCAGAAAAGAACGAACGAAAAGAGAAAAAAATCAGCTTGAATTGTAATAAACCAGATATTAATTTTATCATTAGAGAAATTATCTCATATTATATGGCTGGATACTCATTATTATCAGTATATTGTATAAAATTTTCCTCAGAAGACAGAGAAAAAATTAAAGATATTATAAGAAATAGGCTTTTAGGAGCAGAAATTATAGATGAGGACTCGAATTCCCTAACAATTCAATTTCTTGTAAATGAAAAAGAATTACCACTTGCTAAATCAATTTCTAGAGCAGCAAACATTTCTTATAATATGTTAAGAGACTCATTTAAAGCGCTATTAGATGGAAATAAGGATCTTTCTAAAGAAATTATTGATAGAGACGACGATGTAGATAGATTTTACTTCTACATCGTTAGGCAACTTTCACTTTCAGTAGAATATCCAGAAATTATTGAGGAAGAAAAGTATAACTTAACGCAACTAGTAAATTTGTATTCGGTAGCAAAATCTATTGAAAGGGTTTCAGATCATAGCGTAAGAATTATTGAACAATTGCCTATTATAGAAAAATTAAAAGAAAAAGAACTATATGACCATGGAATAGAAGTAGCTGAGTTTTATAAAAATTCAATAAATTCATTTAACTCAAAAGATAAGAATCTTTCACATAAAATTATAAATAAAGAATTTGACTTATTATCTAAAAATAGAGTTTTAGCAGAAAAAATACTAAATTTAAACTATGATTCAAAGAAAATAGGTTCTATGTTAATAATTTTAGACTCTATAAAAAGAGTCATAAGATATTCAATTGATATAGCGGAGGCTACAATAGACCTTCTGGCTAAGCAAACCGAACAAAATGAAACGATAACTGAAGAAATTTAACACTATTATATGCCATAATGACTTCATCTGCAGTTTTACTTTTTCTAACGCTTCTTGATAATAAAAGAAGTTTTTCTCTATCATCAATAGTATATACGCCATTTCTATATAAGAGAAGAAGGCAGTTAGTAGTTAAAACTCCCACTGCTAAATAGCCCCTTATAAATAATTGATCTGCTGTCTCTAAATCTTTATAAGAAAAAATACAAACATTAGGATGTAAATGCGTAGATGCTAAGGCAGAAGGATGAGGAATAACAACTTGACCTTCTTCTCCTTCTAAAATTAAAAAGTGACCATCATGTAGTAGAATATTTATATATTCGATCCCAGTTTGTTCAGTCTTTCTAGCGTATTCGAACATTATAGAGATAATGAATTTACTATAAAGGTCTGCGAAATGCTTGTAAAGCTCCTTGTAACTATACTCTTCCCTACCTTTTTTAGTACCGTTAATCCCTTCTAACGTATATAGGTCTTTAAAATCAGTAGTGGAAATCTCTCCGTATTCTTCTTCTATTTCTTCTCCTTTTTCTATTACTTTTGCTATTCTTGCTAATTCTTCACTAAGCTCATTTTTATCTATTCTCTGCTCTTTTGCACTCATTAATTCTTACCTCTTGCATATGTGATAACATTTTAGCTTGCTCTATTGGATCTTTAGCATCATAAATTACCCTGCCTATAATTTCATAATCTGCTCCATTGCATATAGCGTCACCTATATTAGCCCCCTGCACACCCACGCCTGGCGAGATTATTATTTTGTCCTTAAAGTCATCCCTAACAACCCTTATCATATTTAGCTTAGTCGCACTTACAACAAAACCTTTTGCCTCAATTTTCCTTGCCACTTCTCTTAAGTACGGGTAAAAACTATCATTCCAACCTTTATGTGACATTGACAAAACTAAGTAAAGATTTTTATTATTTTGCTTAAGAAATTCAGAAAGCTTATCTAGAGCCCCTTCTACTCCTATAAACGAATGAGAAATAAAAGAATCTCCGTAATTTAATAACTTAGAAACTATAAGTATCATTGTATTATCTATATCAGCTAATTTTAAATCAAAGATTACCTCTTCCCAGTGAATCTTGATTATAGCATCTAAGTATGAAAAGTTTCTTAAAATTAATGGATAACCAATTTTTAGTTTTCCAATATATTTGCTTATTTCGGACAGAACTGAAGGAGATAATTCCTTATCTAAAGCGAGAATTAAATTACTCAATATTTTTCACCAAATATTCACGTATATTATTTTTATCGCTCTCTGAAATAAGATTTGAATTGAGTAAATACTCTAAAATATCTGTGATTTTATATACTGAAAATAATTTAACGCCTTTTTCTGCTAATTTTTTCTCTGCACCTTCGAGTCTATCAATTATGACAAGACTAGCAACTACTTTTCCTCCCTCGGCTTCAATAGCTTCTATTGCTTTTAATAATGAACCTCCAGTAGTAACTACATCGTCAACTAATAGAATTTTTTTACCTTCTACTATAGCTTCTAATATTTTGCCTGTTCCATGTACTTTCTTTTCCATTCTTATATATCCTAACGGTTTGCCCATACGACAGGCAATAAAAGAGGCAAAAGGCACACCACCTGTTGCTATTCCAATTATCATATCAAACTCTAGCCATTTTATCTTATCTATAGCTTTGTTTACTACATCAGTAAAAATGTCATAATAGTTAGATAATCTCCTTAAGTCTAAATAGTATGGGCTTATTTTACCCGAAGTTAGTACAAAGTTCCCGATTAGCAGAAGTTTGTTTTCGATTAATGCTTTAACGAAATCCATTATTTAGTTTATACAAGGAAGAGTTTAAATAATCATTGAAACAAGTTAAATAAGGGCACTTTTGAGAAATTTAATTTCTTCATATGATTTAACAAGAACTGATTTTGAGAAAATTTTTGAGTTAGCAGAAAAATTTCAAAAGGAAAGAAATATAGAACTTTTAAAGAATAAAACAGTAGCATTAGCTTTTTTCGAGCCAAGCACAAGGACGTATTTAAGCTTTAACAAAGCAGCAATAAATTTAGGCGCATCGGTAATAGGGTTTTCATCACCTGAAGGAATATCAATTGCAAAAGGAGAGAATCTTGCAGATACAATAAGGATGCTAAATAATTACTCTGACATAATAATTATAAGGCATAAATTTGATGGAGCAGCAAAATTTGCCGCGGAAATCTCAGAAGTACCTATAATTAATGCTGGCGACGGAAAACATGAGCATCCTACCCAATCAGTAATAGACTTATATACTGTCTATAAAAACTTTGAAACAATTGATGGTTTAACATATGGGCTGATTGGTGACTTGAAATATGCAAGAGTAGTTAATAGCTTATTGCGTGCTTTAACTAGATTTAAACCAAAATTTGTTTACTTAATTTCACCCCCACAATTATCAGCTAGAAGAGAAACACTAGATGAGTTGAATTACCCTTATAAGGAAGTAACAGATTATAGCGAAGTAATTTCAGAGATAGACGTTCTTTATGTAACTAGAATTCAAAAAGAAAGATTCCTAGATGAAAGTGAATATGAAAAAGTAAAGGAAAGTTACATTATTAGTAAAACATTTGTTTCAAAAATGAAAGAGAAAAGTATAATTTTGCATGCATTACCTAGGGTTAATGAGATAAATAGGGAAGTCGATAAAATGCCTCAAGCTAAATATTTTGAACAGGCCTCTTATGCAGTTCCAATAAGAATGGCAATTTTAACTAAAATTCTTGGTGAGTAGAAATGGAAACCGCTAACAAAAAAGAACTTATAGTTACAAAAATAAAGAATGGAACAGTTATTGACCATATACCAGCAGGTAGAGCATTAGAAGTACTCAAGATACTTAAAGTAAACAAGCAAGACAAAATAGCTTTAGTAATGAACGTAGAGAGCAAAAAGATGGGTAAAAAAGATATCATAAAAATAGAAAATAAAGAAGTAGATGAAAAAGAAGCAAACTTAATTACACTTATTGCACCCACAGCAACTATAAATATCATTAGAGACTATGAAGTAGTTGAGAAGAAAAAGCTAAAAATACCAGAAGTAGTTAAAGGCATAATTAGATGCACTAATTTAACGTGCATAACAAATAATGACATCGAGGCAATTCCAGTATTTGTAAAGATTAGCGAAAAACCACTTAAAATGAAGTGTGTGTATTGTGATACAATAATTGATGAAAACGAAATCTTAAAACAAATACTAGGTGGCTAAAAGTGATTTATTCAGATATTATTTATAACAAAAAAATTGAAAATATTTATGAGATAGGAGTTTTATTTCCAATAAAGCCATTACCGGGGCAATTTGTTAGCTTAATCCTTTCTGGAGAGGGAGAAATACCATTAAGTATAACTGACTATTACGATCGAGTTCTAATATTGCATCTTTCTGAGAAGATATATGAAAAAGTAAAAGGAAGAAAAAGAGTAATAATTAAAGGACCTTTAGGAAAACCGTTAAGAGTAAAAGGAAGAAAAATTCTTGGCATAGCATATAAGGATCTTTTTTACGATATTTTATATATACTTAGAGAAGCAAAAAGGGAAGGACGCTCTGTAAAAGTGAAGTGCATCGAATGTAATACGAATGAATTTGAAAAAGGGGACGAAAATAATGCAGATACGATAATTGCTGCAGTCCCGCCAGAACAAATTACAACGTTACCCAGTGACGCACTAGCCTACGTAAGATGGGTTAAAATGAACTGTATGTTAGGAGTGTGCGGAGCTTGTAAAATTAGTGACAAATTAGTTTGTATAGATGGACCTTTACTTAAGGTGAGTGATATTGTGGATAAGGGGAAAAGCATGGATAAATAACTCAATAGAAGAAGTGTGTATACAGTTTGATAGGTTTATAAAAAGTATTAAAAAAGAGTGTAAACCTGATATGGAGTTTAGAGAAAATCAGTTAATAATACCTGGCTCAATAGATATGCATGTTCACACAAGAGGAGCTAAATTATCCTATAAAGAGACTATAGCTACTGCAACTAGTGAGGCGGTATATGGAGGAGTTGGATTAATTGTAGACATGCCAAATACTTTGCCACCAGTCAATACTTATCAAAGAATTATAGAGAGACTTAGAGAGTTTGAGTATCAATCTAGGACCGATTTTTCGATCTATTCTGGTGTAACTAAAGAAGTTGAGAAAGTTGATGCACTCCCAATTGCAGGATATAAAATTTATCCGGAAGACCTTGAAAAAGAAGAAACTAAAGAAGTACTAAAGAAAAGTAAAAAGTTAAAGGTTCTCCATCCGGAGAATCCATTGGCTTTAAAAGTACCTAGAAGATTAAGACAAATATGGATGGAAATTAGTTCTTTGAATTATGTCCATGGATATAAGAATGTCCATATAACACATATAACTAATTATGAAACGGTTAGATTGGCAAAAGAGATGGGATTTACAACAGATATAACACCACACCACTTATTAGTTGATGGAGAGAGAGACTGCTTAAGTAAAGTAAATCCACCAATTAGAGATTATGTAACAAGATTAGGCCTTTTAAAGGCATTATTTGAAGTTGATACAATAGTAAGTGATCATGCGCCTCATACAAAAGAGGAAAAAAATATGGAATATGAATTATGTCCTCCAGGAATAGCTGCAGTATCTTTTACATCTCCTTTTATTTACTCTTTAGCCTTTAATGGTATCTTATCATTTGATAGAGCTGTATCGATGCTTTCAAAGAACCCAGCCAAAATTCTTGGAATATCATATGGAGAGATTAAAGTAGGAAATGTAGCCAATTTTACAATCATAAGCAAAAATCCATGGAGATATAGAACAAAATTCTCTAAGGTTACAGAAACCCCTCTTGATTATTATAAGTTAGAAGCAAGAGTTGATTTTACAATAGTTCAAGGCAAAGTAGCATATGACGGAGAAAATGTTTATCCAATTAGGGGGATGAATCCTTTTGATAAAAGTAGCCAATATAAACTTTAAGGATCCGTTAATTACAGCATCTGGATTAATTTCATTTCAAAAAATTAATTATGTATGTGAAAATTATTCCCCATCAGCAGTAACCACAAAGACCTTAACGCTTAAGCCTCTTAACCCTCACGATCCTCCAACTGTTATTAAGTTTCATGATAAGTGTTATATGAATGCAATAGGCCTAGGAAACCCTGGAGTTGAGGAGCTAGAGAAGATTGAAAGTAAATGTCCTCTTATTGTTAGCATAGGAGGAGGAAATATTGAAGAAATCACTGAGGTTGCTGAAAAAGTAAAGAAAGGAATTATGATAGAAATAAATATAAGTAGTCCTAACAGGAAGGGCTACGGAGAAAGTTTATCTAGCTATGTTTATGAGATTGTAAAAAATGTAAAAGGGGTTACTTCTTTGCCTGTTTTTGTTAAGCTTGGTCCATGGGATAATATAGTTGAACTTGCTGGAAAAGCTTTATCTGCAGGTGCAGATGGGCTAACCTTAATTAATACATTAAAAGGAATGGCTGTTGACGTAGAAACTTTTAACAAAATCTTACATTATGGTACTGGTGGAATCTCGGGCAAATGTATCCACCCACTAGCAGTTAGAATAATTCATGATGTATATAAAGAATATGAACCAGAAATTATAGGTGTAGGGGGAGTTTTTAATGGAATTGACGCTATAGAGTTAATGTCAGTTGGAGCTAAGCTTATTGGGCTAGGTACTGTTCTAATAGATGAAGGTTATGAAAGTATAATGAGAATAAGAAAAGAGATTGAGGAGTTTTTAAAAGAAAAAGGGTTAAAATATTCAGATATAATAGGAATAATAGTGAAAAAATGACAAAGATTATAATGAAAGGAAGAGATATAGAGTCATTACTATACATGGGGAAAATAAAGTCTGTAAATGTAGAATACTGTGATGAGAGCAAAAAGACTGCAAAAGTTATAGTGGAAACTACTGATGGAGACTTAGTAGAAACCGAATGCATTGCCACAAGAGCTGCAGCAAAAATCTCCATTGTAATAAAACATTACCTAAGGATGGGAATAAAGATAGTCCAGGATATAGATATAAATAATGTTCAAAATGTTGATACGCAAGAAGAAGTGGGCGACTCCTAATGAAATTTAGAATAGATAAAATTCCACGAACCGAAGATGATATGGAGGAAATACAAAGGGAAATAGAAGAGGAACATGAGCATGAGCATCATCACGAACATGAACATGAGCATAGTATAGAGGATTTAGTTTCAGAGCTTTACATGTCACTTCAGTCTTTAGAAGGAAAGGTTTCCGAACTTGAAAAGAGTGATGAGGATTGTAAAAGAGAAATATCTAGATTATATAAGATATTAAGTAAACTAATTTTAGCTACTATGAGTGAAAACAAAGAAGAGAGAGTTAAAAATCTCAAAGAGCTCATTGGTCTACTAGAATGATCTCCCAAATAATAGAAATATTAGTAATATCAGTTAAACTATTTGCAATAATTGACCCCTTTTCAGTTTTACCATTTTTACTAGCAGTATACCAAGAAGCAAATAAGGAAGATCCAGATAAAAAGATTTCATGGAGTTTAATAGTAAATAAAATTATAATAGCAATAATAATTTTGTTAGTGATTTTTTCCATATTGGGTAGGCCTCTTTTAGATTTCTTAGGTATATCCCCACAAGCACTTGAAATAGCTGGAGGTCTTCTATTGGTCTATCTAGGCATAGATACCATGGGTGGTTTTCAGCAGTTAAGATTTATAAGAAAACTTGAGGAGGCAATAATTACTCCAATAGCTACACCACTCCTTGTAGGACCTGGTACTATGACAGCATTAATTACTTTATCAGTAAGCTATAATCCTTTGATTTTAATATTAAGTAGCCTGCTAGTGACTTTTTTAGTGTATTTAACATTGCTATCTGGACCTCTATTAATTAAAGTACTAGGAGAAACAGGTACGGTTGCTGCTGGTAGATTCACTGCGATAATTATAGCTGCATTTGGTGTTCAACTTATATTACAAGGTATATCTCAACTAAAGTTAATATGACAAATCGTTTTTGAGATGAAAATTTTTTAATTCCCGCATTAATCTTTTTATGAATTTTTATGTCTGATAAAAAACGTGTTGAGATAGATACAATAGACAAAAAATTACTCCTGGAACTTTTAAGAGACTCTAGGGTAAGTTTAAGAAGACTAGCAGAAGAGATGAATGTATCTCCTGCTACTCTTCATAATAGATTATCAAAATTAATGCAAGAGGCGGTAGTAAAAGGATTTACGGCATTAATTGATTATACAAAACTTGGTTATTCTCTTACTAGCATAATTATGGCAAAAGTAGATGGCAAACACTTAATCGAATTTGAGAAAAATATAGCTAACTATGACAATGTTATTGCGGTTTATGATATAGTAGGTGAATACGATGTTGCAATTATTGCTAAATTCAAAAGTGTGGAAGACCTTGATAGTTTTCTCAAAAATTTACTTAAAAATCCTGTAGTTGAAAGAACATACACAAGTATTGTACTTAATATTATCAAAGAAGATCCCAGAATTAAAGTAATATGATCTTTAATGAGGATAACTATTACTAAAATTATAACCAAAAGCCTTATATATACTATTATAGCTTTACTCTTTTATATGGTGAAATTAATATGAAATTCTGTCCTAAATGCGGAGGAGTAATGCTACCTACTAAAAAAGATGGTAAAGAAATGTTAAAGTGTACTAAGTGTGGCTATGAAACGCCACTTACCGAAAAAGAGAAGAAAGAATACAACATAAAGGAACAAAAAGACAAGAACAGCAAAGTGCTTACTACGTCATTAGTTAGTGAAAAGGGAGAAAGAAAATTAGAAGAAGAACAATTAGAACAAGAAAGAGAAGAATACTATAAAGAAGTAGGATTAGAACTCCTAAATGAAGAACTAGGAGAAGAATCTGAATCAGACGAGGAGTAACTTTATCTTATTTACTTATTTATCATTCTCATCCTTATACTTTGTTCTTTTACATATTTAGCCAACATCTTTATCTATCATTATATTACTTTGGTATCCCATGAATATATGAATGAAAATTGTTAATCTTACCCTTTTCATTGTTGGATATTAGAATATTGATACTATCCGCTCGGTCTTTTTCAACTATAGATGTTTTCTTTAATCTTCATCACTTTATTGTCTTCTTTTTGGAACACACAAACGCCTATGATGCTCACTTAATATCATAATCAAATGATCTTTATTAATAATATAGATTTTATATCTAGAAAAGCGAGAGTTCCATTAACTCCCATATACTTTTTGTGATTTTATCTCATCCTTAACAATTTTACAAGAACAAGTTTCGAGTTTCATAGGATCAAAACAGAGTAAAAACTTTAATGCCTTATTGTATATTTACTATGCAATGAAGATAACTAACGTCGAAGCGAAATATTTAGTTAAGATAAGAAATAAACAAATTGTAATAGAAGAAGCAAGAAATGAAAAGGGAGAAAAAATAGTAACTTTTTATGCGTTAACTAAAGTAAAACTTTCAAATGGAGAAGAGTGGAATGAAGATCTTACTAATGCAAAAAACGTTGAAAAGAGAGAAGATCTACCCGAGGACGTTAGAAAGTTATTAAGAAAAGCATTAAAATCTTTGTAAAGAACGTTTATAAACCTAAATAGAAGATAATAGAAATATGAGGTGATCTATTGGAAGAACATTTTGATTTTGTGATAACAACTGATCGTTGCATGATGACAAATCATCACGGGAAAGAATTCTTAGGCTTTATGGCTACCGGTCCAGCTATAGGAATACCAGAGAGTGTTTGGAAATGGATAGCATGCCCAAAAATGAAAACAGATGAGCTAGGAAGACCAATACAAGCCCCTTACGGAATGAGAAAAATAGAAGCAGCATTAATAGATGCAGGATTCAAAGCAGCTATTATTGATCCAGACCATTTAAACAAACATTTACCATATGCAAAGGCATTATTGTTCTCTCACCACGATTACTTCGCATTGGGTCCTCCATCCTCCACTTGGTGGGGAATCACAAGAAGAGAACCAGTTAATTATAAGAGTTTCATAGAGCTGGTTAATAGACCGGAGATCAGAAAAGAAAAAGAAAGAGGAATGAAAATAATAGCGGGAGGGCCATCAACATGGCAATGGTTATGGAGAGAAGATATGATAGACAAAATAAGTATAGATACTTTAGTTGATGGAGAGGGGGAGAAAGCAATAGTAAAAATAGCCCAAATGATTTTGGATGACGAACCTTTGCCAAGGTATATTTATATAGGGGCAGATGAAGCCCCATCAATAGATGAAATACCAGAAATCAAGGGAGCAAGCGTAAATGGATTAATAGAAATAATGAGAGGTTGTCCAAGATCTTGTAGATTCTGCTCAGTAACTCTTAGACCGACTAGATATTATCCGTTAGAAAAAATTGAGAAAGAACTGCTAGTAAATGTAAAAAATGGAGTAAGGCATGGAGTTATTCACAGCGATGATGTGCTTTTTTATGGGGCTGTAGGAATATACCCAAGGCCAGAGCCTTTAATAAAACTTCATACCTTAGTAAAGAAGTATTACAAAACAATAGCATGGAGTCACGCTAGCTTAGCAGCGATAAGATATTCAGAAGAAAAATATGGACTAGTATCAAAATTAATGGAAATTGTAATGGGGGACGGAAGTCAGAATTATTTAGGTGTAGAAGTAGGGATTGAGACAGGCTCTGTTAGGTTAGCAAAAGAAATAATGCCAGCGAAATCTGCTCCATATAAGGTTGAGGAATATCCTGAGACAGTAGAAGAAGCTTTTAAGATAATGCACGAAAACAAAATTATACCTGCTGGAACTATGATAGTTGGGTTACCAGAAGAAACTGAAGATGATGTTTATAAAACAATTGAGTTAGTAGATAACTTAAGACCATACAGAAGTATTCTAGTTCCTATGTTTTTTGTGCCAATGGGATATTTCAAGAATAAAGACTGGTTCACTAGAATAAAATTAACAGAAGCTCACATAGAACTTTACAGAAAAACTTTTTGGCACGATGTTTATTGGGGAGAAGAAATAATAAATCACTCATACCTAAAAGGGCCATTATACTTCCCACTAAAAATGGCATTACATCTGTTCCTTAGAGTAGCTAAAAGAATGATGAGAAAAATAGAAGCCAATCTCGAATATTACTTAAAGAAATAAAATTAAATTTTTCTTGGGTATATATAATCTTTTGGTGCCTTACTAAACACTTCTAAGTATTTTTTCAACACCTTAGGTATTTCTATAACTCCATCTTCTCTCTGATAATTTTCCAGGATGGCAGTTATAGTTCTTGTGCTTGCTATTGCTGTGCTATTTAGAGTGTGCACGTATCCCTTTTTATTATTCTTATCCACGTATCTTATTTTCATTCTATATGCTTGCCAATCTAAACAGTTACTACAGCTAACCATCTCTCTAAACTTAGCTTGAGCCGGCATCCAGACTTCTAAGTCATATTTCTTTGCAGCACATGCACCTAAATCTCCTGAAGCAATATTTATAACTCTATATGATAAGCCAAGCCCCTGAAATAATTCCTCGGCATTTTTAATTAGTTCCTCATGATACTTCCAGCTATCTTCTGGAGAAGAAAATATGAATTGCTCAACTTTATGGAATTGATGAACTCTAAAAATACCTTTTAAGTCCTTATTTGCTGCCCCTGCTTCCTTCCTAAAGGCTGGGCTTATTCCAACATATTTTAATGGTAATTTCTCTTTTGGTATTTCTTCCTTAAAGTACATTGCAGCTATAGGATGTTCAGCTGTTGCTATTAGATACAAATCTTCATTCTCTATCTTATATATTGCGTCTTTAAATGTATCAAGATCTATTACACTTTTTATGACTTCCCCCCTTAACATATATGGTGGAAGAACTAAAGTATAGCCTTTGCTTGTCATTACATCAATAGCATAATTAAGAAGAGCAATATCTAGCCATACTATATCATCAAACAAATAGTAAAACCTTGCCCCTGCAACCTCTGCAGCTTTCTTTGTATCGCCTAATTTTAGAACATTTTCCAACATATCTGCATGTCCTACAGGTTTCCAATTAACTATTTCGTACTCAACCTCGTATCCTTTAACTTGATTAAGAAACTCTTGTACATCTTTTTCATATACTTTAAATTTGCCCCAAAACCTAATAGGAACACTATAATTCTCATCTGGTCCTAAAGGCACAGAATCATCTACAATATTAGGCAAATCAAACAGTATCCTGTCTCTTTCTTCTTCTATCTGTGCTAGTTCTTTCTCTTTTTCTTCAAGTTGTCTCAGTAATTCTTTCGCTTTTTTAACTAATTCTTGTCTTTCTTCTGGTTTAGCTCTCGGTATTGAAGAACTTATTACATTATGTTCATGCCTTAGCTTTTCTGTCTCTTGTAAAACTTGCCTCCACCTCTTATCTAATTCTACAGCCTTATCTACTATGGTAATATCAATATATCTCCTTTTTATATATTCTTTAAGTTTATCAGGATTATTTCTAATTAGCTCTAATATACTCCAAGACACAAATAACAAAAAACACGAAAGAATTTATGCCTTCTGATCCTGCTGATCTTCTGGCAATCCATAAGTCTGTATCCACATCTCAACTATATCGTAGCCATAAATTTGTTTAAATTTCTGTCTTCCTTCAGATGTCATCTTTAAAGGTGTCCATTGAGTTTCTAAATCGATATCTACATTTACAGATTTAGCCGGTACCGTCTCTTTAACTACTTCTTCAACTGTATAAATTAGATCATCAACCACTGGGCAACCAGGAGCTGTTAAACCCATTCTTATATAAACCTCTCCTTCGTCACTTATCCTTAATTCATAAATTAAGCCTAAATTAACAATATCTATTGGAATTTCTGGGTCATAAACTTGAGTTAAAGCTTCCATTATCTTTTTTTCCCATTCTTCCTTGTTTATACTTTGCTGAGACATTTTAATCATATTTAATTATTACATTATACATTTTAAATCCTCCATTTAATCAAATTAATAAAACTATTATAGAAGCGACTTCTATATCTGATATTAACGTATAGAGCCATCAGATTTGGCAAAAAGATTGAATCCTCGTCATAATTTATAGCTATAGCCTTCATTACTTCATCTATTTAGGTCTTTATATACTTCCTTTAGTTTAGCAGTTTTTAACAACTCCAATAGCTATCAGAATAAACAAAAATTAGAAAACTTTCGTAATCTAATTCCTTTTTTCATCATGAGCCGAATATAGTTTCAGAAGTTTTTGATGTTATTTCTAGGAAGTTAACAGTACTAACTACATTTTCTCTTCTATTGCTTGTCACTTTATATATGATATCAATGTATTAACGTTTATATCTCACACTTATACTATTTGCGTGATAGTTTAAGCCTTCATATTTCGCCAAAATCTTAGCAGCATCGATAATTTTTTTATCAGGGTTTTCCGAAGATGTATACATAACAATTTTAAGATAATCATAGACAGAAATCCCGCCCCTAACTTTTGCCCATTTATTCGTTGGCAATATATGATTAGAGCCTGCAACATAATCTATTATAGCTGGTGGTGTGTCTCCAAGGGTAACTACACCGACATTCTTAACCCTACTTAAATACGTTTTAGCATTAACTACATATAAGGATAACTGTTCTGGTGCGATTTCGTTTACTAATTCTATGGCTTCATCGATATCGTTAACTTTTATTAAATAATAAGTGTTAGCATCATGTTGTAACTCTTTTGATACAAGATCTATTATTTTATCTGAATTAGTTAACAAAACTAGGAATGCGAATTCGTCATGTTCAGCTTGAGCCCTTAAATCAAGAATAATATGATATGGATCTGCTGATTCATCCGCTACTATAACTAACTCGGCAGAACCATCTATCCCATCAATGGCAACATCCTTACTTACCAGATACTTAGCTGCTTGAACATAAACATCGCCAGGCCCTACTATTTTATCAACTTTCTTTACAGTTTCAGTACCATAAGCTAATGCAGCTATTGCTTGAGCCCCTCCTATAGTATAAATTTCCTTTACGTTTAGTTTTAACCCAATATATGCTATTTCCGGAGATATATTATAAGGAGGTGTTGTTACATAAATTTCGTTTACTCCAGCTACAACTGCCGGAACTCCAGCCATTAACAAGATTGAAGGATAAGCTTTATCCCCGCCAGGGACATAAATACCAACCTTTTCAATGCTCTTCCAGATTATACCATAGTCAATTCCATTATTTTCTCCAGCTATTATATTTGGAGGCCTAATTAACGCATTAAATTCATAGAGTTGTGAATAAATAGTATCAATGGCTTGTTTTAGATCACTATCTATTTGAGATGCCAATTCTTCAATTTTTTGAAGTGTAATCGAATTAGGCTTTATTTTATCAAATTTCTCTTCAAATTCTATTACGGCTTTGTCCCCTCTATTTTTAACTTCATTCACAATATTTTCTACATCTGATAGCACTCCGATAAAATCATAAGATCTTTCTTTGGGAAGCTCTCTTTTTATCATAATCTCATCTTAATACCTCTACTTATAATAAATACTTTTTAAGGTCTGATATACTGAGAACTCGACTATGGAAAATATAACTGCAAAAACGTTCAAAAATTTAGGTGTTCCATAAAGTGCCTATTTCCACTTAGTGTTATACGTATTACTTTGGCGTTTCTCAGATCGTGTCATTCTTAGTTATTTCTCAATACTTTAGATCCATGGTCTGGGTTAGCCCTTGGTGTGGAATCATTAGCTTCAACCGCACGTGCCTCAGTCGAGGCTAACGTCATAAGGCTTCCATTTGAGGCTTTGCTATCAACCCCTACTCTCAACGCATTGCGTATCATCAAGCGGAGTTTTATGCGCCTTCTTCCTTAGAAGGATAGGGATAATTTTGGTGTATATAAGCTTTGCTATAAAGTTAGAACAATCTTGCAGATCACTGAGAGTTTATAGATTTTTCTCCGTCATTCTGCAAGTATTTACTACCGTTTAGAAGTAGTTAATTTTATCATTAAAGCTGGAACAGCCCATTTTATTATAGTTTGCCAATGTTTGTATATTCTCTTAACTAAAGATACTTTGCCATCTAATCCTTATTAAAAATATTTCTTGACATCTTCTATGATAAAATCAAGAGTAATGAAATTTGTCCAAAAAAGGATTTCAAACTTCATTAAACTTATGAGATTCCCAATCTTAAACATAAAGCTCATTGATAGGTATGCAAAAAAGAAGATCTGGTGGAGTTTAGATCTCTCCTTAAAGTCCCTACAATGAAGAATGAAGCCCTGCAGAGTAGGAAAAAAGATGAGACGAATATAGCGAGGTTACCAATCCGTTATTAAGAATAACGAAGACTGTATAAGAGTTAGCTCCAGACCCGAACCCTTAGCACATTACTATATTTTTCTGCCTCCATTGATTAAGGATGTATAGATGTTTCGAATTTGTTAGTTTACTAATAAGAAATAACTTCTGCGTCATCAAAGAAAAGCAAATAAGTCTTACTGTTAAACATGTATAAGTGTGATCGAGGAACTAATTTCAAAACCAAGAGTTATAAAGAGTTATCATTATTATCCAAAATTGGTTTTAACTCTTAACATAGCTGAGTACTTATACAGTCAGGGGAAAGATGTTTGTATATTTAATTTCGATAAAATAAACTGGCAATATTACCCCTATAAAATTAATTTTATGATGAAATGTAAGGAGAACTCAGAAAATTTAATCTTTGAGGCAGAAGATGAGACTCAGGTTCCACTAAAATTTCTTTTAGTAACTTCTATAAAAAATTTAAAACTAGGTTTACCAGTATCTGAAATACAGAGAATAGATCAAAATTTATATAGGATAAATTTTGATAATGAGATTCGTCTTTTTAGAATAATTGAAGGAAAAATAGTTGAGGAAAAAATTAGAGGGTTAAGTGATGAAATAATAGAACTATTAAATGAGTACAGAGAATTAAGCTTGAAAGAAATTGTAAATATACTCTCAAATAAAACAAGAAGCAGTAGAGAAAACGTTAGACAAGAAATTTATTTCTTAAAAGAGATAGGAATTGTGGAAATTAAGAATGGAAAAGTCTCACTCAACAATTATAGCAGGCTTAAGCGGTAACGCTTCTTTATTTGCCTTTGTCCTATCTAGTTCTGTTATATCTTTTATCTCTATTGGGACATTAAGTTTATAACTTATGTATTTTTCACCTAGCTTTAGTAGTTCTTTCTCACTAAAGTTATATCCTAGAACCAACCTTCTCATATTATCGTCTAATTCTATTGCTAATTCATATATTTTTCTATATAAGTTCGCTATTTTCTTATCTGCTGGTTTTTCTTTATCCATTAACTGCTTTAAATTACCGCCAGAAGAAAGCACTTGTATCGCATCCTTTAATACCTTCATTAGTTCATTTCCGGCTACATAGATCTTTACAACCTTAGGTGTGCCCTTAAAGTAATAGTTTATTATTTTTTGTATATCATCAATAATTCTTTTATGATATTCGTGGATTAAAATAACATAAGTATCTTCTAAAGACTCCTCAGCAACCGGCCATTTCTCTGATGAGACAAAAGTTGTGTGACCTAACATATGCCAAAGTTCTTCTGCAAAATGCGGAGCAAAAGGTGCTAATAGTTTGATCCATGTTTCAATGCTATCCTTTAACAACTTGCCATTAGGTTCTGCACCCTCAGCCTTACACATCTCTATATATTCCTTAATGTAAGAGTCAAAATTATACAGAATATCATTAATAGTATTTCTAAAGTCCATATTATCCATGTTTTTAGTAGCATTAATAACTATATTAATTATCCTGGCCTTTAGCCACTTGTCAGCAAATTCGTTGCCATTTCCACTATACCTTGAAAGCTCCTGGACAAACTCATAGTATTTCCTTAATATTTCACCTACTGATTTTGCATAGGCTTCACTGAAGTTTACATCCGAACCCATGTCAGCAGTAGACGTTAATGCAATCCTTATTACATCGGGGCTATAAATCCTTATAGCTTTTCTTAAAGGAATAATATTCCTTAATGACTTACTCATTTTCTTTCCTTCATATAGTACGAAACCGTTTACTGCTATTGCTTTAGGCCATAACTCTTCTGGGAATATGGCAGCATGATTAAATATAAAGAAAGATAGATGATTAGGGACTAGGTCTTTCCCACTATGCCTTACATCTAACGGATACCAATAAAGGAATTCATCTCTTATTTCTTTTATAATTTCTTTTGGTATTCCAGTTTTCTTAGATACTTCTTTAATATCTCCATTACCTAGCATCACGTAATCCCAGAACTCATATGTTAACTGGGACGGTTTTAGTTGATATTTTTTAATTTTATGTGATATTGTATAATATGCCATGTAAATTGTAGAATCGCTTAAACTTTCTATAATCCATTTTTTATCCCATGGCAATGGGGTACCTAAACCCCTTGTCCTTGCACAAGCTCTTTTTTGTAACCAATCTACAACAAAATCAAAGTCTTTACGTATATCTGGAGGAATAAACTTCATTTGTGAAATTAGTTTTTTAGCCAAAGTTTTCCATTGCGGATTTCCGTAATCTATGAACCACTGATCCTTTAGGATTTTGACTACAATTTCGTTTCCACACCTACAGTATACGGGCCTATTCATAATTTCGTATATCTTTCTCCCTAGGCCATTCTTTAGTATAAAATCAGCTATTTTCTCTCTTGCTTCTGGAACTCTTAAACCTGCAAAGGACTTGAAATACTCTTGATATTCTTGCTTGACCAATAATGAAACGTCTTTCATTTTGCCCCTATTATATTCTATCCTATATACCTGCTCTGTTAGCTTTTCTAAATCATGCTTATTTTTAGGATTACTCTTTTCTACGAAGTCTCTTGCTAAAGAATCTCCTTGTCCTTCTACCTCAATAACAGGAACCAGCAGTAATTCTGGTTTTACTTTTTTTAAATAATAATAATCAAAAGGAGCATGAGCTGGAACACTCATTACAACGCCCGTAGCTACATCTGGATCAACGAAGTCTGCAGGCAATATTGGAATTTCCTTACCAGTTATTGGATTTATTGCTTTATGTTTTACTAATTCAGATCCTTTTATGTTACCTAAAGTCTTTATGTTATCAATTTGGAAAGATAGTTTAGATGATGCTCTTTCACTTACAATCATCTTCCTACTATCTAGCTCTATAATAGAATAGTTTACATCAGGATTCACCCATATAGCTACTGCACCGAAAACCGTTTCTGGCCTAAGTGTAGCTGCAGGCAATATTCCTAAATCGCTATTAAAGTAGATCAATACGTATTCTCCTATTTCGGGTTCTACATCTCCTTTTGTATCATGCATTCCTACTGGTATATGATGTATTGGACACCAGCCAACTGGATGTGTATCTCTAACTACGAATCCTTTTTGTTGCAGTTTAGAAAATTGCCATACTATAAATGAGGAGAATTCTGGATCAATAGTAGTAAATTCTCTTCTCCAATCTATGCTTAACCCTATTTCCTTCATAGCTTTTTTGATTTCTTCTTTAAAGTAATTAGCCATAAATAATGGATCTGCCAGCTTAGGTATTACACTGTCTGGTATTTCGTATATATTCTTGAAAATGTCAATTAGTTCTTTATCTCCTTTTGCTATATCATCAGCCATAGCAATTATTGGTGTTCCAGTATAATGGAAGCCCATTGGAAATAAGACATTATACCCTTTCATTCTCATGTATCTTGCATAAATATCACATGTTACGTATGTTCTACCATGGCCTAAATGAAAAGGAGAGTTTGGATAGGGAAATGCTACTGTAGTAAAGAATTTTTGCTTTGAAATATCTGGGGTTGCTTCAAAGGTTTTTGCTTTTTCCCATTCAGATTGCCATTTTTCAGCAATAGACGTTAAAAAGTTAATGAAGTCCCTAGCTGAAATCCTAAATCACCAAAAGACCTTTATAGGCTCAAATATTTAAGTTATATTGTGTTTACAAAATCTGGCGACGATGGTAATACTAATGTTATAAATAAAAGAATCGGCAAAGATTCTCCGTTAGTCAATTTTCTTGGTGACTTAGATGAGTTAAACTCCTTCATAGGATTTGCATTATCTAAAATACCATGGGAAGATATGAGAAGAGATCTTGAGAGAATACAGTATGATTTGTTTACCATTGGGGAAGACCTTGTAACGAATGGAGAAAAGAAGAAAATTGATATAAATTCTATTAAATGGATAGAGGAAAGAACAGTTGAATATAGAAAAGAAAGCGGACCGGTAAAACTGTTTGTCATACCAGGAGGTTCAGAAGAAGCCTCGGTTTTACATATTACAAGAAGTGTTGCGAGGAGGATTGAGAGGAATGCAGTAAAATATAGTAAAGAAATACCAGAAATGAACAAAATGATTATAGTATATTTAAATAGATTATCGTCAATGCTTTTTGCTATGGCTCTAGTCGCAAACAAAAGAAAAAACGTAGAAGAGAAAGTTTATGATATAGGCAAATTCTGGTAAAGAAGCCCAGCTTTAATTAAAAGCTCACAGTTTTTACATATATCCCTTCCATAACTAGTGGGTTCCCCACAAATCTTGCATCTAGGTAATTCTTTTATTTCTTGCATCGAAGATATATAGCTTTTTCTAACATTCTCTGCTATTCTGTCAAATTCCTCAATTATATTTAGCAATGTCCCAGGCTTAATATCTTCAAGCATGTAAAGTAATTCTCTGACTTTTGCCCTTAATGTTGGTCTAGTAGTAATATAGGGGCATTCAACCTCCTGAAAAGTGTAGCCTTTATAATAAGCATACATGGTTGTTTCCCATTCGTAGATTTTCCTTAATGGTTTAACACGTAGCACAAACCTAGAGCTTAGTTTTAGTGGACTATCTCCAAACCTTATTAGCCTTGTTAAATCTCCTCTAATTAAATTAATAATAATAGCTTGAACCTCGTCGTCAAGATTATGCCCGGTCGCCACAAAATCTGCATTAACTTTTCTTCCTGCCTCATTGATCAATTTCCTTCTAAAACCTCCGCAAAATGTACATGCAGAAACGTTAAGTCCCTTTACTTTTGCTGCTTGTACCATCTCATCTAATGTATATCCTACACTTTGCCTGAAGCTATCCTCAATTAGTTCTATTCCTAATTCGGATAAGAATTTCTTTAGCTCCTGAACTTGTTCTTTTCTGTTATATCCTTGTATACCTTCAGTTATGTTGTATGCTGTTAACTTGCTAGGATCAATAAAAGAGGCTAAAGTGTCGGCTAATACAAAACTATCCTTGCCACCAGATACTGCTAAAAGTATTTTATTAGCTTTCGGGAGACCTATTTTTTCTGATTCTTTCCTCACCCTTTGCCTTATATCTTCTATGAAACATTGTTTGCATAATTTTCTCCCAGTATGCGGCTGATATACTTCCGCTTCTCTCACCTTACATGCATCACACATCATTTTTCTTTTCTCCCCTCTACCATTCTCGACCCACTTACAACTTCATCAATACTATGAATTGCACATCCATCTTCTTCAAGGACTCTTTTTATTTCATCGAAATTCAAGTTTTCTCCTTCTATAACGATCATTAGTCCCATAGTTTCTACATCCATATCAGTAACGCTAATATTAACGCCATCTACTCCTTTTATTTCTGAGATTTTTTCCGCTAACTCGATTATTGAAACACCTCTTATAGGTTTCAAAACATCCAAAACAAGCCGTTTTATAGCCAATGTTACCACCATTTACAATATTATTTTCAAGACATCAATAAAAAATTAGAGATATTAAGGGAAATTAATGGGTTAAAATTTAAAAGTAACTATTACCCCCCATATAAAGTGAGGGGTCGGGGGTATGATGGGGATCATAGCTACACCAAAAGTAATTGGAAAGCATGTTTATGGAAGCTTATACGATTGCGACACTAAAATTTTAAAGGATAAAGAAAAGTTAGAAGAGATAGTAGAGAGAGCAGTTAGAGAAGGTAACATGACATTATTAGATATTAAATCATGGAAAATAGGGGAGGGGGTAAGTGTGGTAGCAATAGTGTTAGAGAGTCATGTAACAATTCATACTTGGCCAGAATATAATTTTGCGACTGTAGATGTTTATTCATGTGGAGCTCATACGGATCCTCAAAAGGCGTTCATGTATATAGTTAATGAGTTAAGGGCTAAAAGATATACAATAAACGAGGTAGATAGGTCATCAGAGTTTTAATAGTAGGAGGAAGTATAGCTGGATTACTCACAGCATGGAAATTAGACAATGAGAAGACAATTGTTTTTGATAGGAAAAGAGAATTAGGCAAGAAATGTACTGGAATAATAAGTAATACAACTCTTTATAAATTAGGAATTTCGAAAGAATTCATTGATTCTTATTTCAAATATATAGTTTTTCATTATTCTAACTTATCTTTTGAGATAAAAACTAATGTAGTTAGATTAAATAGAGTTAAGCTCGAAAAATACCTAGGAGAAAATCTTAATATAAAAAAGGGTGTTAATGCTGAGATACATGGTAATAAAGTAATTGTTAATAATGAAAGTTATGAGGGAAAAATAATTGACGCCTCTGGTTGGAAAGGAAAAGCAAAATGGGTTAAAGCAATAGAGTATGTTACAGAACCTATAGATAGTGATAAGATTGAGGTTTTCTTTGATCCTGATAATCCTGCTGGTTTCGGATGGATAGTCCCACTAAACTATGGAACCCTCGTAGGTGCATTATCTTACAAAGATCCGAGATTGTTTGTACCAAAAATAAATAAAAGAGTTCTCGAAATTCATGGCGGTGCAATACCTAGAGTAAAACCAGTCTACAAAATTGGTATTGGAGACACTTTAGGTTTAATAAAGACATTTACGGGTGGAGGGATATTCTCAATCGCAGAAATGCTAGATAGCATTCCAAAATTAGTTTATGAGAACGATAACTCTCTTCATAAAATGAAATTTAAAGAACTTAAAAATGAAATAGAAAGACAAAATCTTATAACTAACATACTAGAAAAAACTTGGAAATTCTCAGTTTCATTGGCATTTAAAATTTTTAAAGATAAGACATTGTATGTTGACAAAGAATTTGACTTTCACTCACTCTTACTTAGACTGTTTAGAATTTCTATCTCTCACTAAGTTATAGCATCCTTCTCCTTTCTCTATAATTTTCATTTCTATAAGCTTTGCTATAACTTCTTCAGGGTTCTTTATCCCTAAGGCTTTAAGCTCTCTTAATGCTATAATCTCACCAACTGAGATGACATTTTTAAAATACTTTATTGCTTTTTGGATGTCATCTTGTGAAGACATAAAGTCACCCTTTTTAATTTCTTTTAAAATTATTATGAGAGAATGTCAGTAAAAGCTTATCTTGAACTTGTGAGAATTCATAACGTTATAGGTTCAGCAATTTCAGCATTTATGGGCTTCGTTATAGCTTCCGAATGGAAATTAATCCCAATAAAAATGATACTAGCCATGATTATAGTTGCTTCGATTGCTGCAGCTGGATATGTAATAAATGACGTTTATGATGTGGAAATTGACAAAATAAATAAACCAGAAAGACCTTTACCCTCTGGTAAGGTTAAAATCAAAACTGCAAAAACTATTTCATTTATCCTCTTTCTTGTAGGAACTTCATTGTCTATTCTTCTTAATATTTGCGCTTTTATAGTTGCATTTTTAACCGCAATTTCACTCTACTATTATGCAAAAAACCTCAAGAAAGATGGAGTTATAGGAAATATTATAGTTGCCTCAACTTCTTCTCTTTCTGCTTTTTATGGTGGCCTAGCATATTTTGAGGGATCATGGATAGTAAGAGTATTTATACCAACACTTTACATTTTTTTCTTTACTTTATCTAGGGAATTCATAAAAGGGATTGAGGATATAGAAGGAGATAAAGCTAATGGCGTAAAAACCCTTGCTATAAGCTTAGGAATACGAAAAACATGGATTATAGCAAAGATCATCTTATTAGGCCTTCTTATAGCATCCCCTATCCCTTATTTTTACGGCTTTAATATAATTTATTTAGGTGGAATTCTAATTTTAGATGTTATTCTTATACTCGTACTTTTACAGAAACATAGGAAAGAATCTGCATCGAAAGCAAGGGCATATATGAAAGTTTATGCATTGGGGGCGTTATTGACATTTGCAGTAGGTGCGTTACATATTTGAATTTGAAATGTTTTTATCGAATATTTTTCTATAACCAGCTTTTACTCCTACTACTCTTAAGCTTATGTTACCTTTAGAGTTAGTCAAAGGAACTTTATATTCAATAGTTTTTCCTACTTGAACGTTATTGAAGCTCTTATAATTAATTGATAAGCTATTTACAAAAACATTCACTAATATTTTATCTAGTTCTATTTCGCTCAGATTTGAAATCTTTACTTCAATATATCCATCTTTTAATATCGCCAATATATCAAGGTTAATATTAGGTATCTTGTACTTAAATGAGAACAAGGAGTATACTCTTCCATAAGTTTTAGAATTTTCTGGCGCATTATAAAATATACCTACTGCTCCTTCTTTCTCTATTTTTAGATCAATAACTCCATTTTCTCCATAAATTTCATTTGTTCCTATTTTTATTTTCCCATCTTTACTAGGGTTTTTTGCTATTATATAACATTCTCCAAAACAATCAAATATAACATTCTCCTTCGGCCTCAATAAGAGAACTCCAGAACTTAATTTATATTTTGTTTTAAATTCTTTCACTGGATAGAATATAATATGACTTATATTATCTACAGTAATATTTTCCAATCCTTTATATACGATAGAAAAAACGTTTGTGCCTTCTCTTACAACAGGAGTTATATCATAGATAATAGAAGAAATAATGCTATTCCCAGAGTCTATTTCTATGTTTGGCCTAAATTCTTTTGTTAAAGAAAAATCATTTAACCATAGTCTCCATTTAGGTTCTAACCCTTTTCTCCTTTCTATATTAATTATAATATACACTTTTTCTGGTTTTCGATCAATATCAAAAGTATATTTGAGTTCTCTATTCGCTGATGAAAGTTTTATTCCTTCTGCAAAAGCATCATATTCTATTGTTCCATCATATTCGCCTTCGTCAAACACCGCAATTTTCCCAATTGGCATATATAAAAATCTTGAGGATTAAAAAATAAAGTGAATGATTAGCCAAATACTTAGCCTAATTAAAAAATCGGATATAATGATTGAGGTTGTAGATTCTAGAGAACCTGATTTAACTAGATCTAAGAAACTAGAAGAATATGCAATAAAAAATGAGAAGAAAGTACTAATAGTAATTAACAAAGCAGATCTAGTGCCAAGAGAAATTCTAAAAGAATGGAAGAAAATATTTGAAAATGAAAATAGAGAAACGATTTATATATCCGCTACTAAGCATCTTGGAACAAAAATTCTACGTGATAAAATTAAGGAAATGCTAAGAGGGAAAGAAGGAATAGTGGTATTCGTAGGATATCCAAAAACGGGAAAATCTTCTATAATTAATGCTTTAAAAGGAAAACATTCTGCCACGACATCTAAAATACCAATGAGTTATGGGTATACAAAAACCATTCAAAAGTTTAAAATAGATTCAAAAATCTATGCTTGGGATTCTCCAGGGATAATTCCACCAGACGGAAATGAGCTAGAAAAAGTAATTAGGGGTATAAACGTGGATAAGCTTGAGGATCCACTAAGGGCGGCAACTTTGTTGCTAGAAAGAGTAATTAAATATAATCCAAATGCAATAAATGAAACTTATAACATCACATTTAGCTCGCCTGAGAAGTTCTTTGAGAGGTTGGCGTTAAAAAGAGGTTGGATATTAAAATCTACCAAAGAACCTAATGTCGAAGAAGCTGCAAAAGCTTTCATAAGGGATTATCATAAAGGCAAAATTATTTATTATGTCCCCCCATTATCTAAAAACGATGATAAAACTAGTAGTATTTGATGCTGATAAAACTTTATGGGATCATTACAATGTTTCAATTTTCAAAAAACCCTATAAGCTGCTAAATCAGAATTCAATCGAGGATTCTACAGGTAATAAACTCACATTATTTCCAGAAGTTAGAAATACATTAAAAGAAATAAAAAATATGGGACTTACAATAGCTTTAGCAACATGGAATTTACCAGATAAGATTGATGAAATTCTCGCTCTTCTTAATTTAAAAGAATATTTTGATATAATAGTTTCTAGGGATCACCCATATAAATTTCTACTTTTAGCAGAAATAATAAACAGAGCAAAAGAAAAAGGAATACTAGTAAAACCTGAAGAAATTATGCTTATAGATGATAGAAAAGCTCACTTTGGTAATATATGGCTGTACCTAGGTAATGTGAAATGTTTAGAAATGTGGGGAGATATACATAATTACAAAGATATACTCGAAAAAATAAAAAGTTTGTAAAAATTAATCTCAATTTGCAAATAGAGAAACAAAAATCTTTAAGTTAAACTCGGTATGGACTGTTTGTGTGAAAAAGATGACAGTCTTTTTCACACGGCTTCCTAGGTAGTGGTGGTTTCCAATATTACACTATTTATGAACCACAACATTCTGGTTCTCAGCGGCAACACTCTAGCCCCCTCACAGCATAAGCTCCTCCCATGTCGCCAAGAGATTCATAGCCCTACTGTTCTTGGGAACTGAAACTCACTATGTAATAGCGTTTCAACAGAGCATTTAAGCTTATCCATAATTGACCTAAAACACCACATTTTACCTTAACCTATCATAAAAACTAAAACAGTTTCCATACCCCAAATTTAACTATTTCTTCGAAGTTAAGTGTTTTAAATATTAAAGAGTTTCAAATCCAAATAAAGAAACTTCTAGTGATTGAAAAAATAACGCCTTCCGAAACAGTTAAATATTTGATAAGCAATAATAGAAATTGATAGATAAAGATGGAAAAGCTGTATTCAATGAAAGAAGCATCAGAGATACTTGGTGTCAATATAAGGACTCTGCAGAGGTGGGATGAGGAGGGAAAGAT
>ERZ1684502.55-NODE-55-length-32974-cov-270.941067_pt1 | contig 32974 bp, 33 predicted proteins | sample MGYA00580192_ERZ1684502 | MGnify/ENA primary metagenome ERZ1684502 (study PRJEB41476, sample SAMN13258264) | hydrothermal vent metagenome | biome: caldera [ENVO_00000096]; feature: acid hot spring [ENVO_00002120]; material: acidic water [ENVO_01000358] | place...
CTTTGTAGTTTTAGCGAATCTTTTTTGTTCTGGTTTTCTTTTGCTACCATAACCTAGATTCTTTCTCTCATATCTTCTTTGTCCTTCAGCTAAAGTCCTTCTTCTACCGCCTTTATATAAAGATACTGTGTGAGGAGTATGAGTTTTACATCTGGGGCAGTAGGTATTTATTACCTTAGGAACTTTCATTCTACTTCTAATGGGGTAATATAATCTAAAGTTATTAAAGCTAAAACTTGGTTCAAAGGCAATAAAATCAAGTCCCCAGGGTTAAGAGTTTTATTATTTATAGAAAATGATGACTTAACATAACATAAGATCTTATCTTCTTTAGTAAAATATTTGCCGGAAATAAAATTCACATAAATTTTCTTCATTAAATTTATTATATCAAGGAAATCTGAATCGAAACCTTTGATTTTCATACCTTCCAGCAACTTACTACTTCTCAACTCAAATAAAGACTCAGCTAACTCTTCGTATACAGCTATTTCCTTTTTATGTAATTCGTCGTCATATCTTCTTCTAACCCTCCTTAATTGAGAAATTAAAGTAGATATATCTTTCAGATTTATTTCTAAAGCTTCTTCTTTTAATGTCTCATTAACTACAATCTCATCTAACATAGCTCTTCACTTTTCCTAAACCTTTTAATGCCAAATAAATGCCAACAGCTATAGGTAACTTAATTACAGTATCTTTTTTAAGCGTGTATTTCTCATCAAAAAGCGCAAAATCGCCATTGACATAAGAGAGAAATGCGCAATCCCCAGAAAATGGAGATAAAGAAGATAAAGAATAGTCAAAATCGTTTTTTATTTCAATTACCTTTAGTCCTGCTTTTCCATTCAAAGAGCCAGGTATTCTAACAAGCCTTCTAATATCAACAGTAACTTGTGTATCTATATTTATCCCTTCAATACCTTTGGCCATTCTCCCAGACCATCCAGGATTTCCCTCATAAATATATTTTGGCTTTGGAGAAACAAAGTAATCAGCAATTTCTTTTCTATCATCTGAATCCAGTAAAGCGCAATCATCATGACATTCAACTTTTATATGAAACCCCCTATTCCCGGAAAAGTAAATTTTTCCATTCAGCCCAAAATCCTCTTTTAATATATCTTTTACAAGTAAGGCTTTTTGATAAACAGTTAACATACATTCTTTCGTAATTTCTACATACTCTATTGGAGATCCCTCTTTACAAGTAGTTGCTAATGTCTCATATCCATCTGGACAAAATCTTCTTATTCTTAAATCGCAAATTTCATCCGCATCTAAATCAAAAAGTAAATCAGAACCCAACCATCCTTTCTCATCCATATTCTTAGCTGATGGTAATTGATATCTGGCTGAGGAGTAATAAAGATGTAAAGGGACATTATCTAATATATACTGTTTGAGTTCCTGAGGGGAGGAAAAAGATAAGTGCCTAACGTATGTTTCAGAATTAAAAGGTTGATAGGCAAACTCTCTTAATTCAATATCATCTGGCAATTCTAATTGAGCCTCTTCGTAATACTCTCTAAAAAGAAATTTAATTATGTTACTCTGCTCTTGGCGCGATGTAGAAATCTGCATACCCCCCTTGTGGTAAGTTATATCTTAGCTTTAATGGGATTTGAGAGCCAAAAGCAATTTCTACTGTATCTGAAGGCTTTCTCATCTTAGAAGTATTTACAATATATTCTAGTCCGTAAGTGCTCTCTGCATCTCCCCCTTCACTCTCTAAAAGACCTCCATTTTCAGTTGACAGTTCGATAGTTGCATTTCCTAAATCAGAATTAGCAGTTATATACAGCTTACCTCCTTGTGCCTTAAATGTAACCGAGTCCCCTCCAATATCATCTAATTCGTCAATAATTTCTGTGAAACTTACTGTTAATGCCTTAGCTCTAAATGGAAATTCTAGATTTAGATTTGGAGCTTCCAATTCAGAAGTAGTAATTGAAGGGAAAGAGAAAGTCCTTTCATACTCCCCGTCTAGTGTAATTTTTATATTCTGATTCTCATCAGTCTCTAAATATAACGTGTCAGTCTTCTTAGCAGTCTTTAGAACATCTGTTAAATCTTCTAGTTTAATACCTATTTTTTCTTCTTTTTCGACATTGAACTCTTCGAAAAAACCGGGAGGTATTAGTATATCAATAAATACAACTCTAGATGGATCAATACCTTTTATCTTTAGTCCTTCTTGAGAAAAATCTAAAGTAACCTCGTCAATAAATTCTTCTAAGGTTCTAAATATATAAGAAAAACCATCCGCATCTATTACTTTAACTTTCATATATAAACTCTTTTACAACAAAAAATTTTAAAGCTTAGGATTAGGTTCCTCTGTGAGATAATCTTCTCCTCCAGCAAATATCCTTTGAAGTTCTGCATACAACTCATCAAAACCCTCTCCGGTTACTGAAGAAATTGGAATTGGCATATTATCTAAATTTTCAATTATTGTATTTACAAGTTCATAAGAATATTCATCGATTGTTCCAAGCTCGCTAATTATTGTACCGTCTTCAATCCAACTTCTAATCCTTTCCAATTCTTGCGGAGTAAGCAAATCACTTTTAGATAACGCTAAAACTTGGGGCATATTAAGTCTAAATTTTATTGAGCTTGAAAGTAAGAATAAAGAAATAAAACTTCTAGGGTCTTTAGATAGAAAAGAATCCATTAGAAAAATTGAAGCAGATTTATGACCTTCACTTATTAGGTGAGACAAAATTCTTCCAGTTTCTCTATAAGCAAACAATTCTATTTGTCCTGGGGTATCAACTATAACATAATTTCCTTCAATTTTACTAATTTCCTCTTTAATTTCTTTAGCCTTTGTCAAAATTAAATCCATAGAAACTATTAATGAAGAGTTTGGTCCTAAACCGTACCTTTCCATAACTTCGAAAGCATCAACGTAATCTCTTACATCAAAATCCGGTTTATAAGGAATATGTTCCACTGCGGGGTCTAGATTAATAACTGCAGCATCCATTTCGTTATCTAATAAATAATCTTGAAAACTCTTGACTAATGTAGTCTTGCCGGATCCAGCTGTTCCTAAAACAAATATAAAGTACATGTTCTTACCAAGTATAATCTTAAAAACTACTCCCTAAATTAAATAGTTAATGATTATTGTAGGTGGAACTGCTACAAACGGTATAGATGAGAATTTATCAAAAATCGTAAAAGTACCATTAATAAAAGTCGAACATAAAATATTCCCTGATGGAGAATCATATATAAGAATACCGCAATTAATATCTGGTCAGGAAGTTTATGTTGTGCAATCACTTTATCCTCCACAAGATAAGCACATTATTGAGCTTCTATTAATCTTAGAGACACTTTCTGATATGAAAAACAATAGAATAACAGCTATAATACCATATTTGGCATACGCCAGACAAGATAGAAGGTTTAAAGAAGGAGAAGCAGTTAGCATAAAAACTGTGTTAAATTCGATACGAAGAGCGGGAGCGGATTCAATTATAGTCATTGAACCCCATAAAATGGAGGAGCTTTCCTATTTTAATGGAGAAGTAAAAGTGGCAGACCCTATACCGGAAATAGCAAGAGAAATAAAGAAAAGGGTTGAGAAACCATTTGTTCTAGCCCCAGATAGAGGGGCTTTAGAAAGGGCAAAAAGACTAGCAAATGAACTGCAATGCGAATATTCATTTATTGAGAAAGAGAGAGATAGAGATACTGGGGAAGTCAGAATAAAGAATTTGCCAGATATAAAAGTAAGAGATAAGGATGTGATATTAATTGACGATATAATAAGTACTGGTGGAACAATGATACAAGCGGCACAAGCAGTTTATAAGTTGGGCGCAAGAAAAGTTATTGCGGCTGCTTTTCATGCTTTATTTGTAGAAAACGCTTATGAGAGAATGATAAATAGTGGAATAAAAGAAATAATAACAACCAATACAATACCGCAAGATCCTAGCAAAGTTGTAGTGGTCGATGTATCACCATCAATAGCAAGAAAGTTATGAAGTCGTATGCAATCCTAAATTTAGATAATTTATTTTTATCCCTTGAAGAGCTTAAGGCTATTGTAAAAACTGATGTAGAATATTATTACGGGGTAGGAATATTTAATAAAGAGCCATTTAATGTTGCAAAAAGGTCCAGCTTAATAAAAGCTTCTGGAGAAGTTCTAGCAATCTCTACAGATGTTAAAGATATAATAGATGCAGTGAAAGGAAACTGTTATACAATCGAAATTACAATACCTATGAGAGAATATAAAAATGAGGCTTTAACGGTATATAATGAAATTGTGAAAAATGTAAAATTATCAAAAAAATGCCAAAAACTTGATATCATATTTACTGAAGGAATAATAATTGCTGGAATAAGAAAAGAGGAAAAAGACACAAAAAGTCTAATTCGACATTCAAAGAAACCTTATTCACAATCTGGTACTTTAGCGCCAGAAATTGCAAGACTTTTAATTAATCTCTCCCAAGCCGAAAAAGAAATACTTGACCCATTTATGGGGACTGGAAGTATACTTATCGAAGCTAAATGGTTAGGACTAAACTGTATAGGATTTGATATTGATGACAAAATGATTGAAAAAACAAAAGCTAACTTATTACATTTTCATTACGAATGCGAATTAATGAAAGGTGACGCAGAAAAAATACCTATAAGAAAAATTGAAGCTATAACTACTGATCCCCCTTATGGAAGGTCATTTAGTATAAAAGGAGGCCTACAGAATTTGTATGAAAATTTTTTCCACTCAGCTTCAGAAGTAACAAAAACTTTAGTTTTTACTACAGATTCAAAATTTGATTGGAGAGATAAATTAAAAGAAGCTGGTTTTAGAGAAATTTCTATTCATTTTATTTATACTCATAAAAGCTTAAGTAGAGCAATATATGTTGTAAGGAAATGATATTAACATACTTTATTGGAACTGGAGGAGGAGTGCCTAGTAAAAGGGGGTTGCCTGCAATTTTACTCAGGAGAGAAGGCTTTGAAGCTTTATTTGACTGTGGAGAAGGAACTCAATGGAGAATGATGGAGCATGGGCTTAGCTTTATGAAAATAAAGCTTATTGCAATTACTCATATGCATGCGGATCACGTCTTAGGCTTACCAGGAATGATTGCAACAATGACAATGTATGGTAGAAAAGAACCACTCTTAATCATGGGGCCAAGTGAACTAAAGGATTTCATTGAAGACTCAATTAAAAGAACTCATTTTAGCCCAAGCTTTGAGATAAGATTCGTAGAAAAATACGAGGATGAAGACATAAGGATCACTTCATTCCCAACTTGTCATACAGTTGAATCTCAGGGATATATCTTCGAGGAAAAAGATAAGATAAAAATAGATGCCGAAAAACTAAAGAAAGAAGGGATAAATGATTGGAGAGTATTAAGAAAGTTGAAAAAAGGAGAAAGAGTTGAAATAAATGGAAAAGTACTTTTGCCCGAAGACTATCTTGTAGTCAAACAAGGTATTAAAATAGCTTACACAGGAGATACCGCACCTTGTGAAAAAGTCATAAATGCAGTAAGGAACGTCGATTTACTCATTCATGATTCTACTTTTCTAGATGAGGAAGAGGCATACAAATATGGACATTCAAATAGTATTGATGCAGCAACAGTCGCTTTAAAGGCAAACGCAAAAAGATTAGCACTTTTCCATATAAGCCCTAGATATGACACCACTGACGAATTATTAATAACTGCTAAGAGAATCTTTAAGAAAACTTTTGTTGCTGAACCTCTTTCTTATTACATACTTAGCTATCCGAAGGAATAGGATTTTCCCATAATGGAACTCCTTTACTAGTCTTTGGGGCTAGCCAATTTATTACAGCTTCCGGATCTTTATGTTCAATTTCTACTTTTATGGGACCTAAAGGTGATTCTCTTTCACTATCAACAAATGAGATTTTGCCCACAGCTGCAGCCTGTTTATTTAACATAAATGATATAACATTTCCCATCAGGCCTTTAAATAGATATTTTCTTGCAGCATCTAATATTCTCTCTTCCCTTAGTTTATGATGAAATTTTTCTAGACTTGAAAGCGTATTTGATTCTAAAATCAGAATTTTTATATAACCGCTCTTCTCCTCCCTCAAACTCTCAAAATCAAAGAGATTCTTAACTGCTTGCAAAACTTTATTTTCATCTTCTGAAGGTCTAACCTCAACTCTTATTGTGATTTTTGTCATAGTATCTGTTTTATTAATTCTCTGGCCTTACTCTTAAATTCCTCTATTGTGGAATCATTTACTAGAACGTAATCTGCTAATGCAATAACTGTTCCTATTCCCATTTCGAGCTCTTCCCAATCCCTTTTTATTAGACCTTTAATAGTTAGCTCATCATCCTTTCTTGCTCGTTTTAAAAGTCTTTCATATCTTAATTTTGGTGGAGAATGGACGGCAATTATTATTACTTCGCCCAGTTTCTTAAATTCCTCTATTTCTTCCCAGTTCCTAACCCCATCAAAAACTACTATTTTTTCATCTTTCTGAATTTTTTCTATGCACATTTTTGCTACAACACCTTTTCCATAAAGTTCTCTCATTCTCTTTGCAAAATCCATTAATCTCTCTCCTTCTTTAGCTTCTTTATAGTATTTTTCCCTTAAGACGTCACTCATTGTTATTACTTTTATTCCAAACTCTTGAAACACTTTGGCTAATTCTCCCTTTCCAGAACCTGGCATGCCAGTAATTGCAATTATTTTAATTAGTGACCACTAATCAACTCAATATTGGGGATTTTAAAAATTGATTAGACTGTTTACCGCAATAGAAGCTCCTCAATTCCCTAAAATCTTAGAGCTAATGGAAGCTGTAAAAAGAAGTGGAGCAGATGTAAAACTAGTTGAAACTTATAATATCCATATAACGCTTGTCTTTATAGGGGAAATACCAGAAAGTAAACTGGATTTAGTTAAAGAAGCAGTCTCAAGCATTTCTTTTAACTCATTTAAAATAAAACTCAAGGGAACTGGTGCATTTCCAAACCTCTCAAGGCCTAGAGTAATATGGGTAGGAATAGAAGAGGGGCTACAAGAATTAAGAACAATTAGAGGAGCACTTTTAAAAGAGTTATTAGCTAGAGGAATAAGACCTGAAGATGAAAAAGAATTTTCTCCTCATCTCACTATAGGGAGAGTTAAAGGACCGACAAATCTACTTAACTTGATTAACGTAATTAATGAGTACCAAAATACAGATTTTGGGGAATTTATTGTAAATAAAGTTACCTTATTCAAGAGTACATTAACCCCGAAAGGCCCTATATATGATCCATTATTAGAAGTGAAAGCAAATGACTTTAGAGGAGGAAGTATTAAGTAAAATAAAACCTAGCAAAGAAGATGAAGAAGTCTTAATGAAAAAAGCCCAGCTAATTTTAGAAAGACTTAGGGATTTGAACCCAGAAATAGAGGGTTCTTTCAGGAAAGGTACTTGGCTAAAAGGAGACACAGACATAGATATATTTGTATTTTACCCTAAAACTGTAGGAAAAGAGTATTTGAAGGAAAAAGCTTTGAAAGATATAATAGAAAGAGTAAAGGATCTTAACTATAAAATAGCTTATGCTGAACACCCATACCTAATGGTTTTTATTGATAACACGGAGATAGATATAGTTCCTGCGTTAAAGCTAGAGAGTGGAGAGGAAGCAATTACAGCTGCAGATAGAACTCCGTTTCACACACAATACGTCTTATCTCACTTAGATGAAAGGGGAAAAGATGAAGTTAGATTATTGAAGAGATTTATGAAAGGGATAGGAGTTTATGGGGCAGAAATAAAGGTTAGAGGTTTCTCTGGATATGTAGCAGAGCTTCTAATAATTAAGTACGGCAGTTTCAGAGGAGTACTTGGAAGTGCCGCAAAATGGAGACCGCCAGTTAAAGTTGAGCTAGTGAAGCCTAAGAAAGAATTTCAGGAGCCTTTAATAATACCAGACCCAGTAGATCCAAGGAGAAATGCTGCTTCTGCGGTATCATTGAAAAACTTAGCTACTTTTTCATTAGCTGCAAGGATGTACCTGAAGAGACCTTCAATTGAGTTTTTCTTCCCATCAAAACCAGAAAGACAAAAAATCAAAGGAGATGTGCTAATTATAAATATAAAAATTGAGGAAAGTGTGCCAGAGGACATAATATGGGGCCAAGTCTGGAGAAATGTAGAAAAGCTGAAAACCTTGATTGCTCAAGCTGGGTATAAACTTATTGATATTTCAGCCTGGGGAAATGAGCAAGAAGTGACAATTGGAGTTCAAGTTGAAAGCAAAGAAATAGGAGATTATTATCTAAGCCAAGGACCTTATTTCTATTTAGAGAAGAATGTTGAAGAGTTTATCAATAAAAATGAAAACATATGGATAGGAGAAGATGGCAGATTATATGCTATAAAAAGCAGGAAAGAAAAAATAGAAGATATAGTGAAAAAGAATTTAATGTTTAAGCATAAATTTAGCTACAGACTATATTGGTTAGAGGAGGAAGTTGATGATCCTTGGATAAACTCATTTTTAAGGAAAACGCCAAGCTGGTTAAAGTAAGAGAATTCATATACCCTTACTATGATGAGAGAATAGAGAAGGAACTACTAGAACACGGCATAACTGAATTGTATTCATTTGGGAAGATAAACTTAGGGAAAGTTAAAGTAATAGGGAAAGGAAAGACAGGCATAGTAGCTCTTTTAGATGAGAAGAGAGTTATAAAGATAAGGAGGAGTGATTCACCAAAAGAGAGCTTAGAAATTGAAGCAAAAATTCAAAGTATGGCCTTTCCAGTGGCACCAAAAGTATATGATTATGGGAAAAACTTTATAGTAATGGATTATATAGAAGGCAAACTTCTTAGCGAGGCCAAGAAAAATAAAAATGTAATCATAGATTTGCTTCTTAAAGCTAAGGAATTAGAAGATAAAAAAATTGAACATAAAGAGTTAGCAAGGCCTTACAAGAACGTAATAGTAACCGAAAATGACAAAGTATATATAATAGATTATGACTCAGCTAGCATAAAAGAGAACCCTTATAATGTTACTTCTATATTAAGTTGGTTAAGACTGACAAATCTTGCAATTTTGTATAAAAAGCATAGAAACATAGAAGAAATATTGAATTTCATCAACTCGATGAATTGGGTTTAAAAAGTATTATCTTAATAATACCACTACTTTCAGCAAACTCTCTTTAAGCGACTTATTAATGAAGCCAAATGAAACTTCTACCAATAAGGGAAAAAGTAGTATAGGGTATATTGAATATATTAATAGATGTAGTAGACAAATATTGGTGATTTAGAATCGTAATAAAGTACGTTTGCAAAAACTGCGGATATGTATTATATAAATTTGAAAGAGTTGGGCAAGACTTTTATGGTGTAAGAACTCCATCTGAAATAAAACTTATTTATGGGGGAAAGTGTCCTAGATGTGGACATGAGCTAGGCACGCCGACGATAGATGACATTCAGATAAAAATAAGGAGTAAAATAACTCCAATAGTGGACTAATTTAGTTTTTAATAGCATAAAGTTCTTTTCTATTTCTCTAGGTAAATAGAGAAATAAGATTCGCTTAATTAGTTCTGGTTAAGCTCTCTAATTATATTAATTGAGTCGCACTAAAACATATCATTAAGAGTGACTATATCAACTCTTGTACTTATTTAACATAACAATGTGTTTTAGTGCGTGACGTTACTATCAAAAAATTCAAATATGACTTATAATAACTCAATAAACGATAGGGGCCGTAGTCTAGCTTGGACTAGGATGCAGGCCTGGGGATAGGATCCCTAACCACCAGTACGCCTGTGGTCCCGGGTTCAAATCCCGGCGGCCCCATATTTACGGTTTACGCGGTTCTTCTTGCCCTATACCTAAAATATTTAAAAAGTATATATAGAAGAAAGGAATTAATGATAAAGAAGAAAAAAGAAGTATACAAAAATTATTAATAGAACTTATTTTTTCTTTCTCTAAGCAAAATCGCGATAGACACTAAAGCTAAGATAAATACTATGAGTACAATTATTGCCGACCTAAAAGCGAGGGGATCAAAACCAGAAGACGTTGTATTTTCTCCATTGGCAATTGTTACTCGAGTGACCGTTATTGGAACATAAGTGGTGATTGTAACTGTAGCTTGATTTATTACAATGTTTAAAGTTAGTATTGAGGGTGCAGATCTATAGTATGGGTTAGCGGCATAAACTTCAATTCTATTCAAACCGGGTGGTAAATCTAATACAAACGATGTATTTGTCGTATTTGCTACTAGTTTTCCATTATCATAAATTAGATAATATTCGGCACCTATTACTTTACTCCAGTTTAAGTATAACCTATTTGAATACACAGTATAGGTAACGTTCGGTGTACTAGGTGGTATATAATATATTACTGAAAAGTCATATTCCGAAATACCGACAATACTTATTGCCTTTAATGAAATATTATATACACCAAATGGTACCTTTACAAAATATGAGGTATTGGTTAACGTAATATTTATAATAATTCTATTTCCCTGTGAGACATAAAGTATATATTCTACTTCTCCTGATTCGGTGGTAATATTCCATGAAATTAAGAACCCATTTAGTTCTTTAACTACTGAAATTAGTAAACCTGGTTTAGTAAGTGCGACAAAAGAAATCATTGAGATACTACTATTCCCTATTTTATTATAAGCTATAATTCCAACAGTATATGTCTTGCCTGGAGTAAGGTTAGTTAAAGTATATGATGTAATATCTGCATTAAGCTTAATTGTTTGATTATTTACTTCAAGATAATATCCTAGAATTGGAAATCCTCCATCGAATGTAACTTCCCAGAAAATTGTAGCGTTTTCATTTCCCAGCTTGACTTTAATTATGGGTGGATTAGGAACTGAGGCTGGCGTGGCATTTATAATATCTGAGGGTGTGCCGTTACCTAGAGAGTTATAGGGGATAATTTGAATATAGTAAGTTATACCATCTTCTAGTCCCTTTAATGTATAAGAAGTCACATTGCCTACATTAATAGTTCTCTTACTAGTTGAATTGCTCCAGTAAGTAATATAATAGCCAGTAGCGTTTGTGTCATACCACTTTATTGTTATTGTCTCATTTCCACTTATTACAGAAAGGATTTGAGGCTTTGGAGGGGGCAGATATACTGATATTGATACTGATTGCATTGCATTGGTTGGCTCGTTACCTGGCCCAAATCCTCCTAAGATATATAGTATGTTATTTACCTCAACATATGCACTAAAAATGGTAGGTATCCTCTCAAAAATGTCTGAATTTCTCCAGGTCCCGTTATAGTAGTATAAAATTTCTCCGCCTTGATAACGACCATCAATGTAAAGCAGTCCACCAACTAAAAACAAATATCCACGATAATAACCTAAAGCTCCTCCTGCTTCTGGTCCAGGTAAAGAAGGTAACTCCACCCAACTATTATTTTCTGGGAAGTATTCGTATACAGCTGTAGTCATTTGTGCAGGTTCAATAAATCCTCCAACTACAAACAACACACTTCCATTAAAATAATAAGCAGAAAACGCTAATGGGGTGGGGGCGTTTCCGATTATTTTCCACGTATTTGTTTTTAAATCATATATTTGTATTAACGAGACAGGAGGTTCTAAAGAGTTTCCCGTATAGTTAAACCCGCCTATGACGTATATCTTATCCTTATAAGAGAAAACTATTGCGCCATAAACTGGGACGGGCATCGAGGTAGTTATCACTTTCCACCAATTACCTTCGTACTCCAGGATACCGCCAAATATAGAGGAAGAATTAGCTCCACCAACTACATATAAATTTCCGTCACAAACAGTAGCCCCAGCCCCCATAAGGGGAAAGGGTAAACTTGGCCCAAAATGCCAACTACCATTAGAGTAGATATAAACAGAACTAACTATTTGGCTATATAGATTTGAGCCACCTATAAGAAATATTTGCCCTTTATAGTAAGCTGCAGCAGAATATACCAAATAGTCAGGTATTGATTGAACTATAGAAGAGTTAAATGTCACGTATCCTGTACTAACTAATGCTAAAGAAAATAATAATAATACAAAAACTAGAATTAAATTCCGCTTCATAGTTTGATAGTTAATATATAAAGTCAAAATTTTATAAACTCTACTACTTCTTCAAAACTAGCTAAAGTATTTTGACACAACCCAATAAGTGAAGTCTTGAAAGATATTAGACAATTTGAGGAAATAAGGCTCTATTTTTAATTTAGAAGGTACGTAAATCTCTCTCTTCCCAGTTTTTATTGCTTTTACAACTGCCTCAACAACCTTTTCTGGTTCTATTGCATATTTGACAAAAGAATTTTTAGAGTTTTTAAATGAGGGGTGAGAGAAGAAGTTAGTCTTTACAGGGCCGGGGTAAATCCCGGATACCTTAACGTTATATTTTCTTGCCTCTGCCCATAAAGCGTTAGTAAAGTGAGCTAGAGCTGCTTTAGCTGCAGAATATACTGCCATTTTTGGTGTTGCTACATATGCAGCCTCAGAGATTATATTAACTATGTTACCTTCCCTTCTTTTCACCATTAACGGATATACTGCTTTAATAAAATATAGAGGGGCAATAAAAAGTGTCCTAATCATATACTCTTCTTCATCAAGCGAAGTTTCAAGGAAAGACCCATATATTCCAAAGCCTGCATTATTTACAAGGACGTCTATCTTACCAAAACTATCAACAACCTCATTAACAATCTTAAAAACTGTTGCTTTATCAGTAATGTCAGCCTGATAAATTAAATCTCCCACTTCTGATTTACTCCTAGAAATTGAAACGACAATATAATCGAGACTCTTTAATTTTTCTGCAATAGCTTTACCTATTCCTTTAGAGGCTCCAGTAACTATTGCAATCTTTTTCATAAAAAGATGTTGAGAGTGAAAAAGAAAAACTTTTACCAATAAGCTTTCTTAAAATTTATTTCCACAATTTTATTTACTTCTTCCTCATCTATTCCTTTAATTCTCGAAATTTCTTTTATTGCTTCAATTATGTGTATAGGCTCAAGAAGCCTCCCCCTATATTCATAACCGCCATCACTTTCAGTAAGGATGATCTCAATTGGTGCTTTAGAGACCACCTCTTGATGCTTTTTTTGAAAAGTCACTGAAGGGTTGACAGTTATAAAATATCCTGCTCCTTCAATATCTTTTAACAATGTTATAGGGCCAGTATACCAATGAAATATTGCTTTTTTCACGTTGTAATCTTGCAAAATTTTAAATGCGTCTTCCCAAGCGTCTAAAGCATGAACATTTATTAGTTTATTCTGCTCTGCTGCAAGTTCTGCAAACTTCTTGAAATACCTTATTTGAAGCTCTTTTTCAGCTTTTGCATATCTATAATCCAAACCAACTTCTCCAATAAAGTCTGCTTTCTGAACTAAAGGGATAATGTTTTCTAGTGGTTCTTCATGAACTTTCCAAGGGTGAATTCCAACTCCGGCTAAAATATTTTGTGATTTCAAACGAAGAGTGTCAAGAGATGATTCATAATCCATTGAAACAGCAGCTATAACAAAATTCTCATAATTTTTCTTTAAATAGGAATAGTGACAATGAGCATCATAATACATAAAAAAGGAATCAAAAAAAGAATTAATAAACTTCATTCACAAAGATGCTTAAGTTTCCAGTGAAATTGTAAAATATAAATTCTAGTTCTCCGCTTCCCTGGAACGTTTTATAGTATTTTTGACCAGAATATTGAGCTATTAAATTATTATTATCGTAAATTCTAACGTGAAAAGTAGAGTTCGAGACTAGTAAAATAGTTACGTCCCCACTAGAAGGCAGATTAACCGGATAAATGTAATTTGTAGTGCCGTTAGAATAGACTGTAATGAAAGCTGAGAAATTAAAATAATGAGCAGTACTTATTATGGTGGTAGTAGTTACTGCCGAAACAGAGGTTCGAGTAGTCGTTGTTAAACCGCTATTAGATAAAGGGTGAATTTGTGTATTCCCTATGTAGTATTCATACCCTATTACAGCACCTAAAATTACTAGAGCTATAATTAATATCTTGCCTAGCACAATATTTCTCTTCTTTATTCCGCTACGTTTAAAAGATGTACAGTTAGATATTACTTACCTCCTTAAGCAATATGGCTTTAATTTTATTTTAACTAGAATCAAGAGAGATAAAAAGTCTGGACAAAAAGAAAACATCTTAATGCGATAAAAGACTTTTTAGTTAGTTAAACTACAGAAAGTTTTCTGTATTAAGTTCTTGAATTAAAAAAGAAGTAAATGAAGTAAAACTATAATATAACGCAATATTTTGTGTACCAGCACATATATATTCTTTTATTGAGTTTTTTACAGAGCTTTTAGAGCAAAGTTTTTTTATCAAAATTGTCACTTTTTAATAGATATTATGCAGATTAGAACTGTTAGAACTGTATGTCCTTACTGCGCTGTTGGATGTAACGTTATTGTTACTAGTGATGGTAAAAGAATAATAAGTGTTGTACCATCAAAAAGAAATGATATAAATTATGGCTCATTATGCATTAAAGGCTGGAAGGGTTTTGATGCCGTAACTTCAAAAGAAAGGTTAAAGAATCCCATGAAGAGAACAGAGAGAGGATTCGTTGAAATTTCATGGGAAGAAGCAGTTGACATTGTTGTGAAAAATCTTTCAGAAATAAAGAGAAAGTATGGACCGGATGCTTTAGCATTCATTGCAAGTGCAAGATGTACAAATGAAGACAATTATTTGATGCAGAAACTAGCAAGGCAAGTATTCGGAACAAATAACATTGATCATTGTGCAAGGCTTTGTCACAGCCCTTCAGTAGAAGGTTTAATATCTACATTTGGCAGAGGTGCTGCAACGACATCAATTGCCGATCTCGATAATGCAGAACTTTATTTTATTATAGGAACAAACATAACGGAACATTATCCAATACTAGGGGCTAGAATAATAAATAATGTTATGAAAGGTAAGAAGCTCATTGTTGCTGATCCAAGAAATATCCATATAGCAAAATTTGCAACACTACATTTAAGGCTTTTACCAGGAACAGATCTAGCACTATTAAACACAATGGCAAATGTTATAGTTAAGAAAGGTCTATATGACAAGAAATTCATAGAAGAAAGAACCGAAAACTTTGATGAATATCTAAAAGTAATAGAGTACTATGATCTTGAAAGAGGATCAAAAATAACAGGTGTTGATCCAGAACTCATAGAAAAGGCGAGTGTACTTTATGCTACCTCAAGATCAGTAATTCTCTATTCATTAGGAGTAACACAGCATGTTCAGGGAGTGCAAACTGTACAAGCAATTGCTAATCTTGCAATGTTAACAGGAAATGTTGGAAAACCTGGAACTGGAGTTTTCCCCATAAGAGGACAAAATAACGTTCAGGGCGCAGGTGACATGGGTGCTCTTTGTGATTTCCTTCCAGGATATGTAAGGGTTGATGATGAAAATGGAAGAAGAAAATTTGAGGAAGCATGGAACTGTAAATTACCATCAAAACCGGGTCTTTCTCTCCCTGAAATGTTTTGGGAGGCATATAAAGGAAACGTAAAGGCTATGTATATAATGGGAGAAAACCCTGTGATATCTGAATCCGAATTAGGAATAGTTGAGGAAGCATTAAAGAAACTTGAATTCCTAGTTGTTCAAGACATTTTTATGACAGAAACCGCAGAGTTTGCTCATGTAGTTTTGCCAGCCAAAAGTTTTGCTGAAAAGTTAGGAACATTTACAAATACAGAAAGGAGAATACAGCTTATAAGGCCTTTCCTTGATCCTCCAGGGAATGCTCTTGATGATTGGAAAATATTCCAGCTTATTGCAAGAAAAATGGGCTATGACTGGAATTATAATTCTCCGGAGGACATAATGGCTGAAATTTCAAAACTTGTACCACAGTATAAAGGGGTAACTTACGATTGTCTTAGCGAAAACGGAGTACAGTGGCCTGTTAATGAAAGCTGTAAAGGTACAGAAATACTATACACAGAAAAATTTGCAAGGAGTAATGGAAAGGGGAGATTTATGCCTGCACACTGGGAAAGGCCATCAGATTTCCCAGACGAAGAATATCCTTTCATTTTGACAACTGGAGGGATTTATTATCAGTACACTACAGGAACGATGACAAGAAAAGTACACATACTTGAAAGAGAAGCTCCATCACCTTTTGTTGAAATAAATCCAGAGGATGCAAAATCACTTGGAATTAGGGATGGCGAATTAGTTACCGTAAAATCAAGATATGGCGAACTTGATGTCCGTGCAAGGATATCCGATAGTGTTCCCAGAGGTATTTTATTTATACCATTCCATTATCGTGAGGCACCTGTGAATAGAATTGTCAACCCGCATATAGATCCTAAGGCAAGAACTCCAGAATTTAAGGTAACAGCTGTGAAAATAGTAAAGAAGGTGATTCAATGATTTACAGATTTAGATTAAAAAAAGAAAATCTGAAAAAATACATTGAATGGCTAATAGAAAATTATGAGGTCTGGGGACCAGCAAAAGTTCATGGAGAAACAGTTTTCACAATCTTAAAGAGTGCTGACGAATTTGTCGACGAAAGAACCTTACTAGGGCCTAAAGAGCTTCTATTTCCAAGAAAAGAGAACATATTTTCGCCAGATAGTGACATAAAAGAAAGGGTTGTAATTGGCGTAAGAAGTTGTGATTTAAGGGGATATGCAATGCTTGACGATATATTCCTTAGTGGTATTTACAGGGATGAAAAATATGAAAAAAGAAGGAAAAACACGTATTTCATTAATTTTGTATGTAAGGAGCCATGTGAATATGGATTCTGCACCACATTTTACGGTCCAAGACTTAAGGATCACTTCTATATGCAATTTATGGATCTAGGCGAATATTATCTAGTTGAAGCTGTTGATAAAAAACTTATAAAAGACGACCTTTTTGAGCCTGCAGACGAAAAAGATTTGGAACTCGCTGAAAAAATTGAAAAAGAATTTTACGAAAAAATGAAACCTTTAAATATTGAAAACCTACACAAAAAGCTTGACTGGAATAACCCATTGTGGAAAGAATTTGCAGAAAGATGTATATCATGTGGTGCATGTAACTTTGCATGTCCTACTTGCTTCTGTTTTGACGTTTACGATGAGGGTGATGAAAGGTATAGGGAGTGGGATTCTTGTATACTCGAAGGTTTTACAAGGCTTGCAGGAGGTTTAAACCCAAGACCGACACTTGATTTAAGGTTAAGACAAAGATTTTTACATAAACTGAAATTCCACTACGAAAATTACGGCTATTATTTATGTACTGGTTGTGGAAGATGTATTGAAGTATGTCCCGTAAAGATTGATATTAGAGATGTTATAAGAAGTGTGGGAAAATGATCCCCGTAAAATCAAGAATTATAGATATGTGGAATGAAACTCCTGATACAAAATCAATTCTTATTGAAGATACAATAGGAAAAGAACCATTACCAGGCCAATTCTATTTACTATCGGTAAAAGGATATGGTGAAATACCAGTTTCCGTTGCAAGCTGGAAGGAAGGCTTACTTTTCACTATTAAAAAAGTTGGTCACGTAACAGGTGCACTACACAAAATGAAAAGAAATGATGAAATTGGAATAAGAGGGCCATACGGTAAAGGATTCCCAATTAAAGAGAACGTTACATTAATAGCTGGAGGCATAGGTATTCCGCCTGCAAGAGCATATATAGAATATTCACTTTCAAGAGGAATGTATAAATTACAGCTTCTTTATGGTGCAAGATCGCCTCGAGATCTTGTTTATAAGGATCTATTGGATGAATGGAAAAAATACTTTGATGTTCAGGTAACAGTCGATGTAGGAGATGAGAACTGGAAAGGACATGTAGGTGTTGTTACAACCTTATTTAAATACATTAAAGATAAAGATTCATACTTCTATCTGATAGGGCCTACAGCCATGCTAAAAAATGCTGTTATAGAGCTTCAAAAAATGGGTGTTAGCCCCGATAAAATATATCTTTCGCTAGAAAGACACATGAAATGCGGAATTGGGATATGTGGTCACTGTAATATTGGCAGATATTATGTTTGTAAAGATGGACCCGTATTCAGATATAGTGACATTATGGATATACCAGAATTATTTTTCTGAAAACATTTTCGCAAATCCTTTAATTACTGAAAATCGAATTTAAATCAAATTTCTTGGTCTAACCCATAAATAGATGTGCTATAAATAGTCCTTCAGACATCCACGTCCGCTAAGAGTAGTATCACTAAAAGTCTCTAAGAAAAAATAAATAGTAAGGGCTAACTTGCGTTCTTAAATTATTATCAATCTTTTCAGCAAACTTAATTTTAGGTACTAAAATTAGAAATAATCTCTATATTATTTAAAGAAATCTCTAAATAAATTTTCTTTAAAAATATTATTAAAATAAGGTACGCTCAGACGGAGTGTGTTAAATTATCAATTCTTCCTCCATCAACAACGATTACTTGCCCTGTTATATATCTAGCTTTATCGCTGGCAAGAAATACAACAATATTCGCAATATCTTCTGGCTTTCCGGTAGTATGTAACATGGTCCTATTTCTTATGTTTTCTTTTATTTTTTCTTTTTCTTCTTCGCTTTTTCCGCCAACTGTCATATCGGTTTCTATCCAACCTGGCGCAACTGCATTTACCCTAATACCATACTTCCCTAGCTCAAATGCTAATCTTCTAGTTAGTATAATAACTCCTGCCTTAGTTATAGCGTAAAATGTAGTACCTTCAAAAGCAGTTCCTATACCGGCATTACTTGCAATATTTATTATTGAAGCTGATTTAGACCTTTTAAGCAATGGTAAAAACTCATACGTAACATAGATTACTCCGTTCAAGTTAACTCTAAGCATTTCTTGATATTTCTCTTCATCAAAGTTTTCAAAGGGCATTAAATACCAAATGCCAGCATTATTAACCAAAACATCAAGCTGAGGAGTAATTTTCTCAACTTCTTCTCTTGCTTTTCTCACTTGATTTCTATCTCCTACATCACACTTAATTGTTACTACTCCTTTTTCTCTTAGCTCTTTAGCTTTATCTTCAGAACCTCGATAAAGAACTATTACTTTGTATCCTTCCTTCAAAAATGCTTCAGTTATAGCTCTACCTATACCTCTTGTACCGCCAGTGACTAAAGCATACATAATTTTAGATTCCCAAAAACCAAATAAAAGATATAACGTAAAGGAAATTTTATAAAACAGAATTAATAGTTAGGTGTTAAAATGAAGGCTATAAAATACAACGTCCAGCTTAAGATTGAGACAAAAGACCCTAAAAAAGAGTTACAGAAAGTCGGAGGACTACTAATATTAAGATTTGCTAGGGATGAGAGAAAATACAGAGAACAATTAAGTAATATACTTCAGGGAAAAAGTAAGGTAATAGAGGTTGATGGGATAAAGGCGACTTTAACTGATACAACACTAGAGGTTGATGGGATAAAGTTTAGGAAATTGATTAATGTTAGAAAATTCATTGATGAAGTAGCAGAAAAATATGAGGCAAAATGCGGACCATTAAACAAATCTGATAGTTTATATACAAAACAGTGTGAAGGGAAAGGTGTAAAAATATATGTTAATATAAAACTAGAGAGAATAAAACCCGTTAAGAAAGAAGAGAAACAAGAGAAAAAAGAAGAGAAGAGTGAAGAAAAGAAAGAGAGCGAAAGCAAGTCATAAAAATTTTAACACAATTCTATTTGTATGCATCTAATAGTTCATACAACGCTAGCAAGTACAATATTGTATGTAATAGGATTTATAATAGCCTGGATAATAACATCAATACCTGTATGGTTAGCATCAAAAGCAGTAAGTAAACATTCGTCTTTTCCTAGAGCCATGTTAGCAACGCTTGGAGGGCTAATAATATTTGCAATAATTTTTGGAATATTTTATATAATAGGGGCAGCAATACGTTTTCCGTTACTTACAGCTTTGGGTTTGTTATTTGGTTTTATAGGGATTTTAGGGGTGTTTAAAGCTATATTCGAGACTGGATGGGGGGGAGCGTTTTTAATTGCTCTATTGGCATTTGTCATAACAATAATAATCGGGATAATATTAGCGTTTTTAGGAATAATAATAATTCATTTCTTATGAAAAAAGTAATAGATTCCCTTACTTTTTATGGAATAAAGTTATACAGCTATGTGAAAGACCTAAAGCTAGAACATGAGGATTTTTTGATAGAAAAAATAGTTCTAAACCCTCTTTATAAATATGCATGTCAATGTTGCTCTGACGGTTTTTATCAGCAATATTTATGGAGTAAAGGCAGAGATTATGTTCTAAGATTAGGAATTTATAATCCTAAATGCAGAATTCCTCCGGAAATAGAAATAGGAAGGCAATATGATCATGAAATTCGTGGCATTGTTCTTCATCCTTCACATCACGGATTTTCATTATTAGACAAAAAATTAGAGTATGTTTATCAATTTGCAGAAGATCATGATTTGCCACTTGTAATTCATAAACCAAACGTAAAAGAACTAGAGAAAGTCCTAAAATATAAAGTAGTTTTAATTTTAGTTGATACAGAAGAAAAATTAGAAAGTGAAAGGGTGTACTACATCACACAGAAACCGTCAAGAGAAAACGAGATTTACGGAAGTGGAAGTCCTTATAATGGCAAAGACTTAATTGAGATATTAAAGGAGAATGAGAAAATGTACAATAAGGAACTGTTTTACGACATGCCAAAGAGATTATTTGACAAGAACTAACGGTAATTTATCTATTTTAACTTTGCCTCTTACTCTTTCACCAGTAATGACGTCAATGTATTCCCCGCCAATTTCGATCTCCTTTGTCGCATAAGACAAAGTTTTTACTATTACAAGAACTTTATCACCCCTTATATATCCACATAACCCCTTAGGCAATGACAATGGCTCATAACTTGAATTTATAAAGAAATCTCCCATTTCCTTTCTTAAGTTAAGTAAGACTCTTGTCACATATGCCTTAATCTTTCCGTTGTCAAATAGGTCTTCACTATATTTCTCTGGAATTTCACCAAAAGTTACTGGTCTTCTATTATCTGGGTCTGTTAATAAATATCTGAAGTTCTCTAAGCCTTGATAGAAATCGGCTACCCCTGGTGATGTTACCTTTAGTGTGAGTAGGGACAAAGACTTTATTTTGCCCATTTTGTCAATTTTTTCCTCAAACTCTAGAAAACTCTCCTTAAATCTCTCATTTTCAAACATTCTGTCAATTAGGGAAAGCACCTTGTTCTCATACCCTTCATTAGGATTTACCCAATCTGTATGAACTTTTGCCTCTCTAAGTGCCTTTCTCATGTGGTTCTTTAACCTTTCCTTATATTCCTCGGTAAATCCTTCAAAGCTTCCAACTAAAGTTTGATAAAGCCTATATTCGTCGTTTTTGTCGATTGAAGGGCTTAAAATCTCATGCCATTCATTTACTTTCTTTTCCCACTCATCTGGGATTTCAGAAATTGCGCTAATTCTCATCCTAACGTCTTCGCTGAACTTAGTGTCATGAGTTGAAGTTGCGTTAAAAGACAAAGAGCCAACCCTAGATAAATTGAACTTGTGAAACTCCTCACAAGGTATTGAGTAATATCTCAAGTCGCTACCTACTTCATTAAGAGAAATTAAGCGATTATAAATGAAAAGGACTGTGTCCTCATAAGCCTTTGCAAAAACTGCTGGCATATATTGCTGGAGTTTCATAAAAGCTTTAACGTTCTTTTTCATTGCCTCATAAACTTTAGGGCTACATTGCTTAACAATTTCCTCATCTCTTCTATCCTCTTCTGTGATATAAGTTCTGTAGACTTTTAAGCATGAAAGGAATTCCTTTAACTCGTCATAAGTAACGCCAAGCATTTTTGCAATTCTTTCAATATCGTGCTTGAACATAGAATCAATTATTTTCTTTTTAGTTTCCACAATCAATCTCTCTAAGTCTACATCAAGTATCTTCCTGTAAATTTCTGTCATTTTTTCTTCATTGTCAGTGAAAAGAAGGTTAGAATAGTTTAGAAAGTCATAGCCAGTTGTTCCTTCGATGAAGTCCCACCTTAATTTCTCTCCAAAGGACAAAATCTTCTCGACAAAGATCATCTTTCCGCTTCTACTCTTTAATTTCCTCAGATATTTCTCTGGATCAAACAAACCATCTATATGATCAACTCTGAAAGCATCTACGTCAAATGACAAAATCTTCTTATGTGATTCCTCAAAGACCCAATCAATCTCTTGCCTTACTGCAATTAACTCATTTACATTAAAAAACCTTCTATAGCTAGGGTAATCCTTCCAATCAACAAGCTCATAGTGTTGATTTTTCAGCAGTGCGTTAATGTCATTCAAGTACTTTTTGCTTTCCTCATTAATAGGGAACAAATTCCCGTAATAGTCTACATAAGGCTCGTTATTTACATATGTTATTTTAAAATTTCTATCTCCAAGTATCGGTATTCTTATTTTTTCCTCTTCATAAAAATCGAAATAGTAATAGTACTTGCTCTCTTTCCCTTTCTTAAGTACATCCATTAACCTCCAATTTGTGTGATGCACTGCCATATGATTTGGAACGATGTCTTGAACAATTCCCAAACCTTTCCTTTTGGCTTCGCTTATTAGTTTTCTGTACTCTTCTTCCCCTCCCAGTTCCTCATTTATAACGCTGTGATCTACAACGTCATATCCGTGAGTACTCCCTGGCCTTGCTTTCAAAACTGGAGATAAATATAAGTGGGTAATCCCTAGCTTTACGAAGTAATCAAGCTTCTCTCTAATTTCTGAAAATTTCATTGGTTGAAGGCGATAAGTTGATAAAAGCATTAATACTCAATCCTCCTATAAACCATTGCAGTTCTGCCTTCAATTTCTAACTCTTTACCACCTTCAACTACCTTCTCATCATCCCTCAAGTCCCTTAAATAAGAGGAAACTACAATGCTCCACTTACCATGTGGGAACTTAAACTTAACGTTGTTTGGAGAGCCATTCAAAATTATGAGGAAAGTGTCATCAGCAATCCTCTCTCCCCTTTCATTTATCTCATCTATTGCACTGCCTTCTAAAATAAATGCAATGAAGTTTGTTGGCGATTTCCAAGTGTTTTCGTCAACCTCAGTTCCATCTGGCTTTAAGAAAGTTACATCTTTTAATGGCAATCCGCGAAGCTTCTTCCCTTGGAAATATTTAGCCCTCCTAAATACTGGGTGGGCTTTGTAAAAGTATATCATACTTCTAACGAAATCGTGAAACCTCAATTTCCTCTCGTCTAAGTTCCAATTAAACCAGCTTATTTCATTGTCTTGACAGAAAGCGTTATTATTCCCTTTTTGCGTCCTCCCTATTTCATCCCCTCCTAAAATCATTGGGACTCCTTGACTAACGAAGAGAGTTATTATGAAGTTCCTCTTTTGCTTTTCCCTGCACATTATAACGTTCTGATCGTTTGTCTCACCTTCAACTCCGCAGTTCCAGCTATAGTTTTCATTCATTCCGTCTTGATTATTAAACCCATTAGCCTCGTTGTGTTTCTGATTGTAACTAACTAGGTCTTCAAGGGTGAAGCCGTCATGAGAAGTAATGTAGTTTATGCTTGCGAAAGGTGTTTTGTTATTTCCAGCATATAAATCTGGAGATCCCATAAGTCTGTTTGCCAACTCTTCATAAGGAATTGCCTCTCCTCTCCAAAACCTCCTTATAGTATCCCTATATTTTCCGTTCCACTCAGCCCATAAGTAAGGGAAGTTTCCAACTTGATATCCTCCAGGCCCAACGTCCCAAGGCTCTGCAATGAGCTTTACTTGAGATAGAACTGGGTCTTGCTGAATTGCCACAAAGAAAGTTGATAGCATATTAACGCTGTAAAGTTGTCTAGCTAACGCTGCTGCCAAATCAAACCTAAAGCCGTCAACGTGCATTTCTAAAACCCAATAACGTAAGCTATCTAAAACCATTTGTAAAACTCTAGGGTGGCTTAAGTTAAGCGTATTTCCAGTTCCGGTGAAATCTAAATAATATCTCTTGTTGTTGGGATCTAACATGTAGTAGGCTGTGTTGTCAATTCCTTTGAAGGAAAGCGTTGGGCCCAGGTGATTTCCTTCTGCTGTGTGATTATATACAACGTCAATAATTACTTCAATTCCTGCGTTATGCAACTCATTTACCATTTCTTTGAACTCCTTAACTTGCTCTCCCATACAGCCAGATGAAGAATACCTGCACTCTGGTGAGAAGTAGTTTATAGGATTGTAACCCCAGTAATTCCTTAACCCCTTTTCAACTAGGAACCTCTCATCTACAAACTGCTGAACTGGCATTAGCTCAACTGTTGTAACGCCTAAATCTTTCAAATAGTCAATCATTTGGCGAGAGGCTAAACCCCTATAAGTTCCCCTAATGTTTTCTGGCAGATCCATTCTAAGTTTTGTAAATCCTTTAACATGGACTTCATAAATTACAGTGTCTTTCCAAGGGATTTTCTTTTTTAAGAAGAAGTGCTCATCTTCCCAATCAAAATGTGGATCAATAACTACTCCCTTTGGGACAAACTCGTCATCTGGCCTTTCATCAAATGACAAGTCTTGATTTGGGTCACCAATTTTATAGCCAAAGACTGCGTCGTCCCATGTGAGAGTTCCATTTATTGCTTTTGCATAGGGGTCAATTAGCACTTTATAAGGATTAAACCTCAAACCTTGATCTGGCTTATATGGGCCGAAAACTCTATATGCATATAATTGCCCGGGCCTTATGCCCGGGACAAACACATGCCAAATATCTCCAGTCCTTTGCTTTACTTCAATAACCTCTTTGGGATATTTTTGATTTTGTGAATATAAGAGAAGCTGAACTGCAGTAGCGTTTTCGGAAAATAAAGCAAAGTTTACTCCATCCTCTTCTTCATACCATGTAGCACCTAAAGGATAGGGTTCTCCAGGTCTTAATGGTCTATCTCTGCTAGTAAAAACCATAGTAAAAATTTGTACAGTCACGATTTAAGCCTTTTTAAGATAAACCCCAACACCTTTCTTTACTTCATATTCTTTATCTTTTTCAACTTGAGTAGGGAAATTGCTAGATGTTAAAAGAAGATCACCAGAGTCTATAGCTTTAACTTTTGCTTCTTTAAAAGCGACAAGCAACTCAATTCTCTCCATTGATATTGATAACCAATCTTCACCCTTGTAGATGTCAACTTTCCTTGAGCATTTGTTCCCATACATCTTCCTTATTTTTATTAACTCCTTGTAAAAATTGTAAATCTCTTTGTCCACGTTCCAGCTCAATTTGCTTTTCTCAAACGCTTCATCTGACTGGGGGTCAATAGTTTGCCCATTCTCCCTTAGCCTTCCTTCCCTAACTCCCTTTATTAGCTGAGGGTCAGAGAAGTCTGAAAAGAAGAGGAAGGGATTTCTCTCGTAGTACTCTTCGCCCATGAATATCATTGGTATAAATGGGGAAAGCAAATACAATGCTGAAGCAATTTTATAGCTTTCCTTATCTACAAGTAGTGAGAGCCTTTCACCACCACCTCTATTCCCAACTTGATCGTGATTTTGAATGTAAACTACAAACTTGCAAGCGCTTAAGTTCCCAACTTTTGCCCCATGTGTCTTTTTTCTAAATTTTGAGTATCTCCCGTCGTAAACGAAGACGTCTTTAAAAGCCTTAACTATGTCGTCTAGAGAGCCATAATCTGAGTAATATCCATTTCTCTCTCCAGTTAAATAAGCGTGAATCGAGTGATGAAAATCATCTGTCCATTGAGCATCTATCTTATATCCGCAATCATCTCTTATGATCTTGGGGTCGTTGAGATCGCTTTCAGCAATTACGAACTTCCCTAGTGAATGTGCTAAATCTGCAATTTCTTCAAGTATGTGCTTAGGGGAAGAATCAAAAATGGCATGAACAGCATCTAAACGAAGGCCATCAACGTGAAAAGTTTCTAACCAAAACCTAACATTTTCAAGTATGAATTTTCTTACTTCGTCGCTGTAAGCTTCATCAAAGTTGAAAGTTAAGCCCCAAGGGGTTTTATACCTTGATGAAAAGTACGGCCCAAGAAAGACCATGTAATTCCCTTCTGGCCCAACGTGGTTATATACTACATCTAGGATAACTGCCAAACCTCTTTGGTGAGCCTCATCAATGAACTTCATAAATGCATAAGGGCCTCCATAAGAGTTTTGAACTGCGTAAATGAAAACACCATCATATCCCCAGTCCTTTTTGCCGGGAAACTGAAAAACTGGCATAACTTCAACTGCTGTAACTCCTAAATCAACAAGGTAGTCAAGCTTTTCAATTGCCGAGTAAAAAGTCCCTTCTTTAGTAAATGTCCCAACGTGAATCTCGTATATGATTAAGTCCTTAGGGTCTATTTTTACTTCTTTGCTCTTCCAATCGTAGTTTAGAGAAACTAGCTGAGACTTCCCATGAACTCCATCTGGCTGATAGCGAGAAGCAACATCTGGTATCTCCCCTTTGTCTATGAGAAATGAATATCTATCTCCCTCTTTTGCCTTAACAGAGACAGTGAAGTAGCCTTTGTCGTCTTTTTCCATTTCGTACTTTTTATCTCCTAGCAAAAGGTAGACTTTAGATTGATAAGGGGCCCAAAGAGTAAACACAACTTCATTTCCTTCAAACTTAGGTCCGAACATAAAATAATGTATGAAAAGCTAAATATAACTCTATGTAAGTCAAAGGGGCAAAAATCCAAGCAGAAATAACTTGGCACAAAGTATGAGCTTTCATCTTGTATCTAACAAAAGAGATTAAAATACCTAGAGAATAAAGAGGAAGAGAAAATAGCCCAAATACAAAAAACAGAAAAGTGATTGCCCCTACAGTTGTGCTGACATGAACGCTGATTTTGAACTTTAAAGAGATGAGAAGGATTAGTACAGTGTTAATAGTGTAAAACAGAAGGGCTTTAAAAAGGAAGTCGTCGTGAATTAAGAACAGCCCTACAAGAAACGATATAACAGAAAGAGTTGTAGGGATTATTCTTTGCTCCCTCTTGCTAACGTATATATCGCTAACTAGACCAAGTTTGTACATTATATATATGATAAGAAAGGGTATTATAGAGTAAAACAGAGCTATCACAAGCAAAGAAAGCAAAGGGAGATTAAGGTAAAGAACGACTACAAGAAAAACTAAGAAAGTGATTACTTGAGGGTAAAACACAAGGGATAGCATTTCGTACTTGTCCATTAACTATAATTAATGACTTGAATAAAAATAGTTGTTGTGAAATTTGAAAAGGCTGAAGATGTAAGGCTGTTGGCAGAGAAAATCAATGAGAGGTTTCAGCTAAAACTTAATTTATCAAAAGTTGAGTTTATAAGAAGCCATGGCTCAAAAAGCAAAGCAATAGCTAGAACCTTAATGCTCCCTTCACAATGGAGGTTTGTCCTTTCCCCCTCAATAATATATATTGTGGAAGTGCTTTCAGAGAAGTTTGATAAATTAAGCTGTGAAGAAAAGGCATACGTAATCCTCCATGAATTAACTCACATACCAGCTTCAATGAAAGGAGGTTTAAGAAATCACAGCCACCCAAACTTCAGAAAGCTGAGAAAAATTCAGAGAAAGGAGCTAACCGAAGTATGCAAACAAATTTAAATTAGCAAATAAAGAGAAAAGTATGGTTTCTTTAGAAGAGCTAAAAGCTGTTTTTAAGCCAAAGTTAAAGCCAATAATATGGAAAGGGGATGTTTTAACAATACTTGATCAATCAGCTTTACCATTTCAAACTGTTTATATAGATTTAAAAACGCCAGAGGACGTGGCAAGGGCAATTAAACTTATGCAAGTAAGAGGTGCACCAGCAATAGGGATAACTGCGGGCTATGGAATGGTTTTGGCATTAATCTCTCAAAGGCCTTCCTTGAACGAGGCAATAGAGGTTTTAACGAGGGCAAAGCAAATTATGGATCAAGCTAGGCCTACAGCAGTAAACTTAAGCTGGGCGACATCAAGGATGTTGAACTTTGCAAAGAAGAAGATTGAAGCTGGGGAGGCAAAGAGCACTGAAGAGCTAATAGAGCTTATGAAAGAAGAGGCAAACAGAATTTATGAAGAGGAGCTTGAGGCTGAATTGAAAATTGGAATGTATGGTTTAGAGAAAATAAATGAGGGGGATACAGTGTTAACCCAGTGCAATGCTGGGGGTTTAGCTACTGGAACTGGGCTTGGAACTGCTTTAGCCCCGGTTAAGCTAGCCCACTATTTAGGTATGAAGGTCTCTGTAATTGCCCCAGAGACAAGGCCATGGCTTCAAGGAAGCAGGCTAACAGTTTATGAATTGATGGCTGAAGGAATTCCAGTGAAGTTAATAACTGACACTGCAGTTGGGTTAGTAATGTATAAAGGTATGGTAAACAGCGTGATGGTAGGGGCAGACAGAATACTTAAAGATGGGCATGTGTTCAACAAGATTGGAACTTTTAAGGAGGCAGTAATTGCTCATGAACTAGGAATACCGTTTTACGTTCTAGCCCCCTCTTCAAGCTTCGATTTAAAGAGCAGAGTTGAAGATGTGAAAATTGAGGAAAGAGACCCTGATGAAGTAAGGACAATAAGGGGGATTCCAATAGCACCAGAAAACGTCGAAGTTTACAACCCAGTGTTCGACGTTACACCGCCAAAATATGTCACTGCCTTAATTACGGAAAAAGGAATTATTTACCCGCCATTTGAGAAAAACGTTCCTAAAGTGATAGGGTTATGAAGCTAATTTCGACCCTTGGAACTTCTCCTGGAGGGATATTTGAGACATATACAAACTTAGTTAATGGAAATTATGAGGCTGAAAAACCAGAAAAAGTTCAAATTACCGAGGTTTACGTAATAAGGACTAAGGACAAAGACGTTGAGTTCGCCTGGAAATTAGTTAAGGCACTATTTGTTTGCATAAAAGTACCTGCAACAATTGTAGATATACCGGTAGATGTCACTGATATAGCCAGCAAAAAAGATTATGAGGAGTTTAAGAAAGCTGTGTTTGACAAAATTAGCAAAGGTGATTTCGTAGATTTTACTGGAGGAAGAAAGGCTATGTCTGTTGCAGTTGCAATTGGAGCTTTGAAAAGAGGGGCAAACTTAGTAACAACAATAATTCCCCAAGATGAGTATAACAGAATACAACAGAAGATAAAGGAGTTAAAAGGAAAAGAGAAAGAAATAGAAGAGGCTGGCAAAGGTAACTGTGTAATTACTGAAGAATTAAAAGAGATAATTGCTAAAAATGCAAAAACAATTCTTTTATCCTAGTTCAGTGAGTATATAAGGCTTTAATTTTACTTTGTAGTTGTTCTTACCCCTAATTATCTTAAGCTCTATTTCCTCCCCTCCGCTTTCGTCTATCTCAGAAATGAGATCTACTGGGCTTTCAACTTTTTTACCATTTATTTCAGTAATAACATCCCCTTTTCTTATTCCAGCCTCATAAGCCGGGCTATCTGGATTAACTCCAACAACTATTGCCCCGGAATCTGTTGGCAAATCAAAGTAAGTGCTTATAGCTTTGTTTAACTTAGCAACCATAATACCAACGTAGTATCTGACGTATTGACCATTGTTACTGCTCACGTTTTTAAGGAAACTTTGCACAAGCTTCGAAGGAATTGCAAACCCTATGCCCTGAGCATATGGAATCATTGCAGTTACAACACCAACTACTTCACCTTTAGTGTTTACAAGGGGGCCTCCGCTATTACCGGGGTTAACAGCAGCGTCTGTTTGAATAACATAGAGAGGGTTACCTAGGGGAGATCTAATTGTCCTATCAACACTACTAACGATGCCAAGACTTACGCTATCTAAACCTAATGGGCTTCCTATAGCTAGAACTATCTCGCCAACTTTAACTTTTTCATTAATTTTCAATGGTTTTAGATCTAAATCGGTGTGAAGAAGTGCAAGGTCATTGAAAGGATTAACTGCAATAACCCTTCCTTTACTTCTGAAACCATCTCTTGATACTACCACTATATCTCTAGCGTTTTGAATAACGTGATAAGAAGTAATTATAAAACCGTTACCCACACTAAACCCAGAACCAAGACCTTCAGCAACAGAAGGGGCAAAAAACTCATCTAATGTTACCGATCTGGTTAAAATTGTGACAACTGATTTAGAGACTTCCTCAACAACATCTGAATAGTCCATAGTAACAAATACTCAGCCTGACTAAAAAATAGAGATGGAAGAGCCCGAAATGATGATCTTTCTACCTACATTATAATTCTCAAACTCTTTCATCTTTTAAATGCAGGACTTTGTGTCTCCCTCTCTACTCGTAAACTTCTTTTCTTTGGATTTAAGCCCCAGGTTAAAAACTTTAGGGAAAAGTTACCACGCATGTAATACCATATTTGGATCTTAATTAAATAGAAGTTTACTGTAATAATTTATTTTGATTTTAACCAAACTATTGCTAATAAAATATGGAGATTCTACTTTTATCTATGAATCTAGTCTATGATATTTTCTATTAGTAACTAGTTAGTAACTAGCAAGTTTTATGTATTTTCTTTAAATGAAGAATAGATTTCTATGTAATAGTTAGTGAGTAGTTCGCTGAACGACAACCGATTTCAATACTCTCAATAAATGAGAGAGTTCTGCTAACATATAGTTACGATCCAAGAGAAATTACAAGCATTCAAATCGGTTCCGGATTCCTTGTTGTGACACCATTAGAAGCCTTCAACTATCTAGAGTATACAAAATGAGTATATATGCCAAAGTAAAATAGTACTGATATGAAGTACTACAGAGGTGCATAGTCACACAGAATATAACAACAATTAGGAGGAGTGCTAATATGCACGAAATTAGGCAAATTCATGATAAAGTATTAGACGCATTTATGCCAATAATGGAAGGAACCTTTTTGGAAAGGTATATAATGATTACTCACGACTTGAATATATTTATAAACTGAGAAAGTGTCAAATTTTAAATATGGAAAAAACATCATCTATCCTTGATAAATTAGGCTTTAGACCTCGTGACCCTTATTTGATCCTTCGCAAATTCCCAAATTATGGTAAAGTATTGCTTATTTACGATCATGTAAAGTTTGCTGAATCTGATGAGTACTTGTATCATGAGAGCCTTGTTCACCCAGCAATGGCAACCCACGGTTATCCTAAAGACGTTTTAATAATTGGTGGCGGTGATGGATTAGCTTTAAGAGAGGTGTTAAAATGGAATTCGGTAGAGAGTGTAGATGTAGTTGATAGCGATGACGAACTTGTAAACCTTGGAAGATGGAAATTAAAGGACTTAAACTTAAATGCTTTCTCAGACAAAAGGGTTAATGTCTTTGTAGATAATGAGAGAGAGTTTTTAGAAAGGACAGACAAGAGATACGACGTAATAATAATAGATAGTATTGACCCAGAAGTTGATGAAAGCGCATCTAGGCTTTTCAGTAAAGAGTTTTACCTAATTGCTAAGCAAAAGCTAAAACCAGATGGAGTTCTTGTAACCCGTGGCTCAGAATGTGAAAGCTTGAGTTTTGCTAGAATTTATCACACTTTAGCTTCGGTTTTCCCCATTGTAAGGCCTTATTGCACTGATATACCATCAATGGGCAAAGTTGGATTTGTTATAGCTTCAAACTTCCATGACCCCTTGTCAGTAACTTACGTCCCTCCTTTACAAACAAAAGCTTACAATTTAACTTTTCATATGCAACTCTTTGATACCTATTATAACTACTATAAGGAAGCTAAAATTATAACCGACTCGAACCCTATACAGCGGAAATATTTCTTTTCGGTGAAATTGAATGATGACGAAAGAATAATTAAAAGTGCAAAAGTTAGAGTTATTAGAAGAGAAATAGTCTTAGGGAATGAAGGTGAAGTTGATGAAACAGAAAATGGTTATTTAGCAGTCACAAATAAAAGATATTTGCTAGCTACAGTTGATGGTGTTTATTCGTTTACAGAAGCTAAAGTTTATAACTATGTTAAGTATTTGCTTATCGGATTTACTGTTGAAGGTATAATTGCAACTGTAGCAATTTTAATGACCGAGCCATTTGTGCTTGTTGCTGTCTTTTTACCTCTTTTAATTATTGTGCCTGCGCTATATGTTTTATATGAGAGGAAAAAAGTAAGGATAAAGGCTGACGCGACATTTTATAAAAGTAACTATAGATTTCTAAGTGAAGGGGGAGGAAGAATAGAAACGAAAGAATTATCAACAGCAATTTTGAAAGACTCTGAGTCGGAAGAAGTGCTTTCACTGCTTATGCAAAATAGCTTAAAACATAACTCTTAATGATTTAAGTAGAGCAGAAGAGAGTAAAAGGTCTATGTGAAATAATACAAACAAAGCAATATTCTATAACATTTATAACAAGAACAAAAACTGTCTAGTGATATAGGTTGACTCTAACAAGTAAAAGTCTAAAAGTTGAGAATATGAGGTTTACTCCTTTTTAACTAATTTCCATAACTCCGTCCTTCGAATCCGCATTCTTCTTCTTTTGGCACTCAGATACATTAATTGCTTTCAGAACTCTCTTCACTCTTTTTCCTTTCATGATTAGCACCATGAAATGAAATAAAGAGTTAGAAATATACGCTCATAGAAACTCCATAGAAGTAACCCTATGTCGAAGTTTTTTGCTACATTGTTATATTTTCAACTAATTTAAGCAAACCAGTCTTTCTTTATTTAATAAATAAAATCACCCTAAGTAAAAAACTTACAAAAGCAAGAATAAGTAATTGGGCTCTCGGCTAATGCCCCTGGGCTTACGCCTGGTCACCTAGAGGCTTCTCACCCAAGGAGGGGGCCGTTTGGGAGTGGCGGGCTAAACCCCTCGGGCTTACGCCCTTGGGGCTTACACCCCCA
>ERZ1684502.56-NODE-56-length-32752-cov-168.835153_pt1 | contig 32752 bp, 30 predicted proteins | sample MGYA00580192_ERZ1684502 | MGnify/ENA primary metagenome ERZ1684502 (study PRJEB41476, sample SAMN13258264) | hydrothermal vent metagenome | biome: caldera [ENVO_00000096]; feature: acid hot spring [ENVO_00002120]; material: acidic water [ENVO_01000358] | place...
CCTCTATACATAGTCTAATCACTTTTCCCTTATTTTTTGTCTATTTAAGTTTTTTGTCTGAATCTTTTAAACATTTCCAAGGAAACTATTTCTGTTATGCTAGTAAGAAATATTGATAAATCTTGTTTTTATCAAGAGATAGCTAAGAAGATATAGCTCCATGGAAATAAAAGTTCTAAAAACATTTTTATAAATAATGGTGTTCGATCCAACTCTATAAAAAATATTGTTTATAAAAAAACATAGAAAAATTTCACGTTTTCAGTGAAGCTTAAAATGCTCTTTTAGTAAGATAGTTATAGTGATGAACACCCAACCTCCTGAAAGGTGAGGATGGCTAGATTAACTGATTAGCTACCTATGGAAAAAGTACTCATACTCGCTGTATTTCTTCTTCATTATCACAAACAATAAAAATGGTTAAACAAAATCTTCTTATGGTATCACTTTTCAAAGCCTTAATGGCTTTAGGTTTTGAGCGCGTAGCGCCTAGGACTTTGCAGAGGGGAGATGTGGTTATAATTGCTCACCCCTCTTATGGAGACTTTAAGTGGATATTGCATTCCCCATTTGGCACAGCAACTTATTATAGTCAAAAGCAACTTCTTCACGGTTTAGTTTTGCATCTAGCTTTAACTAAAGAGGAGTTAGAACTGTTAGCATCTATGGGAATTGAATACGCAAAAGATGAGCTTCTAAACTATGAAAAGACTATGAAAAGGGTTGAGGCTGGAGGACAAAAGGCAATCAGAGAATACATAGACTCACTTGAGAAAGAAGAGAAGGAAAAAGGAGAGGAAGTTGACGCAGACTATTTGAGAAGGATCGTAAAGCAGTTTAGGAAGCAAGTTATATATCCACAGCTAGAGAGAATCCTTGAAGAAAACAATGGAAGATGCCCTGTCTGCGGGAAATTGATGTTTGACGTTAGCGGGTTTTACTCTCACTTAAAGAGCACTAGCATAATGAAACAAGAGCATAGAGATTTGCTCAAAAGAATTGAAGATTTATTAACTGAGTGAAGCGAGTTTCTACCTCATGATTGCCATCTACTCTTACAGTTATTTACCGGCTTTCTTTTAATACAATTATGAAAATAAGAAGTGGAAATACAGAGGCAGATATACTGCAAAGAGGAGCATATCTTTACTCCTTTTCTGTTAACGGAAAGGACATCATCTTGAGGGGAAACCTTTACAAACCAACAAGAGGAGGTATGGCAATACTAATACCTTATGCAAATAGAGTGAAAGGAGGGGAGTATGAGTTTGATGGCATAAAGTACTCTTTGCCTAAAAACAAGGAGGGAAATGCTATACATGGCTTAGTCCTTGATAAAGTGTTTAACGTAAAGGAAAGGAAAGAAGATGAGGTTACCCTTGAATATCTGCTTTCTCATGACGGATATCCAACAACTCTAAGGTGCGTTGTAACTTATAAGGTTCTAGATAAAGGCCTTTCAGTTACAATATCTGTAAAGAATGAGGGAGAGAAAAGAGCTCCTTTGACAGTTGGAGCTCATCCGTATTTTATAGTAGCAGATGATTGGAGAATAATAACTAACAGCAAGGTAAAACAATGCGTAATGAAAGACCACATCCCTACTGGAGAGCTTGTTGAAACAGAAATAGAACATAAAGAGTATGATGACTGCTTCTTAGTTGAGGGAGAAGTACAGCTTATTTCTTCTTATTCTTCTATTCTGATAAGGAGAGAAAATATGCCTTTTCTGCAGATATATACTGGAGTAAAAGGGGCTTTAGCAATAGAGCCAATGAGCGGAGCACCAGATGCTTATCACAATGGATTAGGGTTAAAAATTATAAATCCAAGAGAAGAAATTGCATTCTCTTTCAGTTTTGAGATACAATGACGAAAAAATATATTCTATCTAGTTTATTCCGCCGAATTATTTTCTTTGTTGGATTTTTATTTCTTGAAAAATGTTTGAGTTTTGGGCTATCTCTTTGCTTTAACACTTTAGGGGTAATATCAATTAAAGTAATACGCGTGAAGATTTTATCGAAGGACACTTTGCTGTAGATTTACCAGTCTACTGACTGCTAGTCGCACTCACATTTATAAATCTCTATTCTATCATTACTAATTATGAATAGAAATGTCCTCTTCGTCTCCCTTGTTATACTTCTTCTTTTCCTTTTCATTGTTCCAGCCCTCTCTTATTACTTTTTATCCCCTCTTGATTTAGTTACTATTTCTCAAGTAGGTGAAGGAATATTGAAATATGATGAAGGGAAATTAATAGCAGTAATTACAGTAAATGTAAGCGGAAGTAAACTAAGTCATGTGTATTTAGTAAGTGCCTCAATAGAGAACACTAGCTACAAATATATATTAGAAGGGCAGGACAAGATTGTTCTTATAAAAGGACAGAACATATTAGTTATCCCATTTAACGTCTCTGGTCAGCCTAACTTACAAGTCAATAAGACGTATCTAATCTTAATTACTTTAAATCAAGGTGAGGAATTTCAGCTTTCTGCTGTATATGTTTAGTAAGATTAATGTATAAAAAAGAGAATTACTGATAAAATGATCGAGAAGCTAAAAGGTTGGCCAGAAGTAATAGATAAAAGGAGAAAACTTGATACTAAAGACCTTCAATGGTATCGAATAAATCTCTAGAGAGACTGGCTGGAGCGTGGATGACGCAATTTATGAAATAAAGAATGTCGATAATTCTTCTCGCATCGAAAAGCCAGAAAATGTTTGAGGAATACTATAACAAAGCTAAAGAATTAAAAAGAAGACGATAGAAGGCAAGCGGGAGAGAAAATTTGGGGAGTAATTTTCACAAAAATCGCATCAGCAAACAGCCCTGCAAAGAATATAAAATGTGTTATACATAATATCGTAACTTTTAGTTAGGTTTTTCTCAAGTTTTTCTAAAAGTCATATGTGTTTATCTTAAAGTTCGCTCGTTACCTTACAAAAGTATAAAACTTATATCTTAGTCAGTTAGGCACTAGAAAGAAATGCTTATAAGTATTTTTAATTTCGAGCTATGAGGGTTTGCTAATTACTAAGATTTTGTATAACCAAGTAACAAGACTAATTTAATTTTGATCATTAATTCAACGAAAATAATTAATGAATGTTAAACAGGATTTTATTGGCAATTCTTTCTTTTATTAAAAAAACTTTAAATTTTGTCTATTTTAAATAATACTGATGAGCAGAAATCTCCTGCTTGGAATAGGGCTCCTAGTAGTATTACTTATTGGAATTGGAATAGGCATAGGAATTTCATCTATTTTTTCTCATAAATCCTCTATAACAACCTCAACAATGTCTAGTACAACACAAATTTCAACAAGCCAGTCCACTTATACCATTAAATTATATACAATAGACGGCTTCCCAGTATGTGTAATTTATTTTCCAAATAATGTTCCAAAGAACGTAACGCAGACAAGTTCATGGACTCTCTATGATAATTCCCAGAACAGAGACGCTTACATACCAGGGAGCCTTAACGTTAGCTGGATCTATCAGCAAATGATGCCTGCTTTTTCCTTTGACAATATAACAGGATGGGAGAGTGTTAGCAAGGAATATGGGCCAAAGTATATTGGTGGATATGTGCAAACAATGGGCGACTCCGTCCCACCCTCCTATGCAAATGGAATAGTTTACGTAGCAGCAAATAATTATATGCTGTTCGCAATTAACGCAATGACTGGCAAAACGATCTTTATTGCAATAGTTCCAGACGTAATAATGACAAATCCGCTAGTATACAAAGGAATGGTTTACATAACTTTAGGCGGTGCAATGTTTGACTATAGTCAAGGAGGTCTTAACGCTTATGGAGGAGGACACAGAGGCAAAGACACTGGGCTTAATGGTGTTATGGCGCTAAACGCTACTGACGGAAAACCAATATGGTTCTTCATAACTAAATCTCAAGCTATGCCAACCCCAGTCATATTAAATGGTACAATATATTTTGATGACGGAGACGGCTATATTTACGCATTAAATGCAACTACCGGAAAGTTATTGTGGAAAGTAGGACCGTTTGGCTCAGCTAATATGGCAAGCTTAGACTATTTAGATACAAATCACGGATACATTATAGTTGCTGGCTTCTCGCAAACCTATCCAATTAATGTATCCCAAATTGTAGGGGTTTACACTAACGGAACAGTAGCTTGGATCACTAAGTTGCCATTTACTTATGACTCTGGCCCAGGTGACGCTGTAATGGCAGTATATAAGGACTATGTTGTTGACGGATTTATATCGGGCTATCCAATTAAAAACGGTTCACTGTTTGATTATCAAGATATTAAAGTAAGGTCAATAATACTTGTTATAAACGGAACTAATGGCGATATATTGTGGGTTAAAAACGTTTCCGGATACGTTTATCCTAGAGAGGGGAATAACGGAATAATACCAACTGTGGTAAACGGCATAATTTATGTCGATGTTGGCAAAGCAGGTAAAGTTATGGCGATTAATATAACTAATGGAAATATAATATGGGAAGCAAAGCTATATGGCAGCGGAAGCGGAAATCCGACATATGTCAATGGCTACTTACTGATCCCGGCATCATATTACATCGAAGTTGTCAATGCTAGTAATGGAAAACTCATAAACTTATACCCAATTGGACAAAACATAGGTAAGAACTCACCTATTGTAGTTGGAGATACGGTAATTGTTGACGGAGATTTTGGATATGTAGAAGCGATACCGCTATACTACGTTATATATAATACCACATCTATATTTCAGATTTACAAGGCAGATTTTAATCAAGCTATACCATAACTTTTTTCTTTTATTTGAGGATTAATTTAGATAGACCATATATAAACTGAAATCAACCTATATCAAAAAACATAAAACTATACGTAGTAAAAAGGCAAATATGATAGCTTTAGTTGGGAAAATATTTGATGGAGAAAAAGTAATTGAAAAAGGCACGGTTATAATTGAAGGAGATAAGATTTCTAAAGTAGTTGAAGGGGAAGAAATCCCTCCAAACGCAGAGGTGATTAAGGGATTCATTATGCCAGGGATGGTTGATGCCCACATTCATTTCTTTGGTGTAGAAGAGGATAACGTCCTTTCATGGAATTTAGTGAATGAAATCGATGTTGCAATAAGGAGCACTAGAGACATGGAGAGATTATTAAGATCTGGTTTTACACTAGTCAGAGACTTAGGAAGCAAAGTTGCTGTTAACCTAGATAAGCTTCAAAGGAAAGGGGAAATAATTGGCCCAACAGTTATTGCCTCTGGCTATTCTTTAGCAGTAACTGGTGGTAACGATGATCCAAAGGATTTGCCTTTAGATATTGCTCAACGCCTTTCATACTCTTTCTATTGCGATTCTCCATGGGAGTGCAGGAAAGCTGTAAGGCTAGCAATAAGGCAAGGTGCTAGAGTGATAAAAGTTTATGCATCTGGTGCTTTCTCTCAAGGTGGTGTTATTCTTCAAGGATTTACCCTTGATGAGCTTAAGGCAATAGTTGATGAGGCGCACAGAAATGGTTTAAAGGTAGCATCTCACGCTTATGGAAAAGAAGCAATAATGAACTCAATTTTGGCTGGGGTTGACACAATAGAGCATGGACTAGGATTAGATGATGAGACTGCAATGATGATTAAAGAAAAAGGAATTTGCTACGTTCCAACTCTGGCAGCTTATGAAGTTCCTTTCCCTGTAAGCCCAGAAGTTAAGCCATTTAGAGAGGAACTTGTAAAAAGGCATTTCACTGTTGACATGAAGATTGCAACTTCATATAATTTGAAAATAATTACTGGTACAGATTACGTCGGATCTAAAGAGAGACCTCATGGGCAAAACTACAGAGAAGCTTTGCTTCTCTCTCGTTATATGAACAACATTGAAGTTTTAAAGGCAACAACTTCTCTAGCTTCAGAATGTTTAGGTGTTAAAGCAGGTTACATTAAGGAGGGCTATGTTGCTGATGTAATTGTAGTTAAGGGCGATCCTATTCGCAACATTGAAGATCTGAAACCCAGCAATATTCTGTATGTTTTTAAAGGTGGAAAGAAGTATAGAGGGTATGCGATATATGAGGAGTGAAAGTTAAACGACTTGAAATGATCTAGAGAAAAGAAACGTCTATTGCCTTACGAAAACTTTTAAATTTACTTAATTTGAAATGAAAGCGATGGAAAAGCAGTATGTTTCCTCGATTTCTTCTAACGTTTCTATAGTTCTAATATGGGCTTCAATGCTCCTATTTTCAGTTTTCTATTACCCAACGCTTTGGAGCGACATCCTCATTGTAGTCTTTCTGTTTCTTGCAGGGCTTCTTTTGTTCTTTAAATCAGACACTAGGTTCTTTCAAGTCCTAGTTTATTCAGAAATGTTCCTTGCACCCCTTGAGTACTATTACTTCTTCCGCAACCTCTTCCTTCTTGTCGTCTTATATTTAGTTCTAATTATTGGGGCTTTGAAGCGAAGGATGGACGTTGCTGGCTTAATTTCTATCTTTATTGTTGGGCTTACTGCAAAACTGGCAACTCCATTTGGCACTGACGAATTAATGATAGACTATTACTCAGCTTATTTGTTCCTTCACGGATTAAACCCTTACAACCCAGCTTTAACCTCTAACGTTTATCATTTTTATAACCTTTCCCCTTACATTTATGGTACCCCTTATACTACTGGAGGGTACGTTACAAACCTTAATTACCCTTCCCTTTCTTTTCTCCTCCTAATCCCTGCAGTTGTCTTTAAGTTTAACCCCAATTACATCATTCTTTTCTTCTACCTTCTTTTACCCATAATTTTATGGAGGAAATTAGATAGGAATTCTTTTCTCCTCTTTATCTCAGCTTATTTCTTTAACTCTTATTATCTCTTTTATTCGACTGGCGGAGTTGATGATATTATCTGGGTAACATTTCTTATTCTATCTTTTCTGGTAAAAGACGTCAAGTTGAAAGGGGTTTTCTATGGCTTATCAATTTCGTATAAGCAAGACCCCCTTGTATTTTTACCATTTTATTTAATTCAGCTAAAAAGGAAAGGGCAGAGCTTGTTTAAGTTTCTTGTTTTCGCCCTTATTCCATTCTTTATCACAAATGGCTACTTCATCTTTCTCTCTCCTTCATTATATTTTCATGATATTATTACACCAATTTTCGATAACTTACTGCAAATAGGCTTTTCAGTTAATATATTCTCAGTTGTTGGCTTCTTTTATGAGTACAAATACTTCTTCCTCTTGTCCCAGCTAACGATATTCCTGCTAGGCCTTTATCTTTATTATACTAAAAAGGTATCTAGCTATTTTGGCTTCATTTACTTCATTATGTTCTTTATGTATAGAATGTTATGGAATTACGTAATGTATATGCCGTTTTTCTCATTCTTAGATAGCTCTTCTTCGGCAAATCTAGCTATAAGGAAAGAAGTTGCGAAATCCCTTGTTGTTGCTTTCCTTTTAATTTTATCCTTCTTTTTTGTCTTTCACTATGCCTTCTCTTCTTATTACTCAAGCATTCACTTAGAGGTTATTCACGTTTACTCCTCAGACGGGAAAATATACAAGATAATTTTGAACGTCTCTTATACGGGCAAAGGAAAAATTAAGCCCTTCTTTAGGCTTTTTAGCATAGGCGGGTTGCATGACGGAAATGGACTTTTATGGCTTTCCAATTCAACTTGGATTTCAAAGGGAGAGTGGGAAATTGTTGAGGTTTATGCACCTTGCAAGTTTTTCACTATACAAGACAATTCCACTGTAATTATAAACGCTTATTATGGCAATATGAACGGCTATTTGACGTTAAATTATACGTGAAATAGATATATCGAAAAATTTATTAGCATTAAACCAAGTCTATGAAACATGGACTATAAGACTAAGACGTTACTCATTCTTTCCGCAATGTTGTTAATTGTAAACTACGTTGAGACAATGGTAATCCCAGCTTTGCCAAAAATTGAGAGCGATTTTTCTGTCTCAGCAACATTAGCAGGTTGGGTAACTTCTGCTTACCTATTAGTTGCAGCAGCAACCTCTCCTTTAATGGGTAAATTGGCTGACATTTACGGAAAGATAAAGATTTACATTGTTGACATTGTCTTTTATATTGTTGCTGTCGCAATTGCAGGCTTTTCTCCAAACATTTACGTTTTGATTGTCGCTAGGGGAATTCAAGGAGTTGGCTTCTCAATGTTCCCAATAGCAGTTTCAATTATAACTGACATTTACCCAAAGGAGAGGGTTGCATTTGCCCAGTCAATATTAAGTGCAACAATTGGCATTGGCCCGGCCCTTGGTTTGCTTGTTGGCTCTTACATTGTGCAAGACTTGGGCTGGCCTTATGCGTTTCACACTGCCGCAATACTCTCCTTAATTGTCTTCTTCATCTCCCTTAAGTATTTACCAAGGAAGAGCGTTAAAGTTAAGGAAAGCGTCGATTACATTGGGGCAAGCTTAATTGGAGTTGCTACAGCCTTAGTTTTAGTTTACATTACTGAAGGGCCTACATTAGGTTGGACTTCAATTGATAATATTTGGATGCTGTTTGCTGGTCTAGCACTTTACGGAGCCTTTCTGGCTTATGAAAGGGTTGCGAAAGAGCCTTTGATGAAGTTAGAACTGTTCAAGATAAGGAATTTCGCTGTTGCAAACATAGTTGGTTTGATTTCTGGTATGGGCATGTTCGCAAACTTCATCTTCCTAGTTTACTACTCTCAGTTGCCAAAGCCTTATGGCTTAGGTTTATCAATTATTCAATCTGGCCTCTTAATGTCTCCAGTAGCGTTAGGCATGATATTATTTGGCCCCATTCTAGGTAGGCTTATGCCAAAAATAGGGCCGAAGCCAATTTTGATATTAGGAGGGGTTTTGACAGATATTTCATACCTTCTTTTGCTGACTTTTAGATCAACGCCAGATGAGGTTTTGCTTGACGGCTTTATCTCTTCAGTGGGTTTAGTTGCTTTCATCATTCCCTTAGTTAACATGGTAGCGTTGTCACTGCCAGATCAATACAGAACTACTGGAATGGGGATGAATACCTTGCTGAGAACCCTTGGAGGCTCTGTTGGGCCAGTAGTTGCAACAGTCTTTATGGACACTTATCAAGACCCTGTTGTCATGGTATTTGATAACAAAGTTTATGTATTGGGATTTATGCCAAGTGCCACAGCATTTAACTACATTGCAATATTTGGCTTTGCCACGGTAACTTTAGGTTTGATAATCTCTCTGTGGACTAAGAATTACAAGTTCAGAGTTACCACACCAACAGCTGGTCATTAAACCTTTTTTACTTGTTAATCAATTTTTCTCTATGCTATCTGAAGAACTTTGGGAATCAATTTCAGACGTTTTTTCAGCAATCCTTTCTCATCCATTTATAAAGGGGCTTACTGACGGAACACTAGAGGAAGAGAAATTCAGATATTACATTTTGCAGGACTTTCTTTACTTAAAGGAGTTCGCAAAAGCTTTGGCTGTTCTTTCAGCAAAAGCAGATAAAAAGGAAGAAGCACAAGTTTTCATAGATCACGTTACTCACGCATTAGGTGTTGAAAACGCCCTTCATGGGTATTTCATATCTTTGTGGAAAGTTGATGTAAGCAAAGTCAATCCATCTCCAACTAATTTGCTCTATACCTCATATTTGCTTTCCACCGTTTACTCAAGGCCGTTTTATGAAGGTGTAGCTGCAGTTCTCCCTTGCTACTGGATTTACATGGAAGTTGGGAAAGAGCTGAAGAAAAAAGGCTCTCCAAATCCTCTTTACAAGAAGTGGATTGACACTTATGGAGGGGAAGAATATGAGAAAGGGGTTAGAGAGGTTTTAAAGATTGTTGACTCCTTTAAGCTTACTGAAGAGCAGAAGGAAGCAGTAAAGAGGCACTTCAGAATTGCCTCAATCTTTGAGTATATGTTCTGGGACTCTGCATACAGACTAGAGAAATTCCCGTTCTCATTTTGACTCTAGCAAATCCCTTATTTTTTGGAATGCTGATGGGTTTCCTAAGACAACTATCTGAGTCCCAGACTCAAGCTCAGTATCCCTTGTGAAATAAGGATTTATTTTTCCATCCTTAATTATTGCTAAAGGTATAACGTCGGCTGGTAAGTCAGAGATCTTCTTCCCTTCTTTTCTAACGTTAAATATTCCAATTATCATCTCTCCTGCCCTTTCTGGGAAAATCAATCCAGCCACGTTTGTTGAGAGTGCAGCACTGGCAGCTATTCTGCCAATTATGTCCTCTCTAGGAATTACTAAGTCAGCCCCAGCAGTTTTAAATAAGTCTGAGAGGGAAGAATCTCTAATAGCAACAATTACTTGCAATGGCGGGTTTAATTTCTGTACTTTCAAGGTAATTAGCAAGGCCTCCATATCGTCCTTCATTATGATTATAACGTTTTTAGCCTCTTTAACTCCAGCAGCCAACAAGTTCTCGTCATTTTTGGGATCTCCAAGAATTACTTTATCTCCACCAATTGCATCTGCAATTGTTTTTGAGTCAGTTAAAACGACATAATCTATGTTAAACCTATTTAACCTCCTTACAGCGCTTAGAATTTCACTACCATCTCCAATTAAGATTGTGTGCCCCTTCATATGCCTCCCTCTCCATCTAGCTTTGGCATCATTCCAAGTTGACCTGCTAATAAGTGTGCCAACAATACTTTGCAATATGCTTGTATATAACCCTACCGCAAGAATTATTGTGAAAGTTAAAATGAGTTTTTCGTCAGAGGGCATTTGATATATGTCTGGTGCATATAAGCCAACAGTAGTTACAACGTTAACCCCAGCATATATTGCAGAAATCCAATCTAAATGCTGATAGTGAATGAAAACTACAGCATTAATTAGAACTGCTATAGAGAGAAGGAAAATTTGAATGTAAATCCTCCTTAGGACGGAATAAGGCGCAACGAAGTTTTCTAAAATAGGCAAAACTACTTTGTTCCAAAAGTGATATTTGTCCACAATTTGAAGGGAGGAAAATGAACTAAAAAGCTTTTAAAGTAGGAAAACGCATGTAAATAAACGTTAAACAATTGAATTACTTACATCTGATTTCTATAAAGTTTAAAATAACGAAAAATAGTAAAACTTCAAATCACTAAATAAGTTATAAGCTGTAAACATAAAAAATAAACGTATTAAAAATACTTAAAACGCATCTATCTCTATATCAAATATATTTTTCGGGAGATATGCAGTAACAACCCAATTTGGAACATCGACTACTTCGCTTACTCTGAGGTTTACTGCAACGCTAGCCAACATATAGGCCTCTACAGGCTTCATGTATTTTGACAAAATAGAGATTATCCCTTTTATTGCTTTTTTAGCAGCGTTCCATAAGTCTGGATCTATACCGGGATATGCTATGTACTCATCATATTCCATCTCCTTCTTAGTTATAAAGACAGGCTGGGTCAAACCTAAGTTTTTAATTAACCTAACCTTAATAGTAACCTCCATTGGAGCCTCAATTGCAGTTCCGCAAACCTCCCCATCACCTTGGGCTAAATGAGTATCTCCTATGGAAAGAAGGGCACCCTTAACGAAAACTGGCAAATATAGTTTAGTTCCTACTGTTAAATGCTTTATGTCCATATTTCCTCCGTTCTCCCTAGGAGGTATAGTGCTAAATTTCCCTCTATATGGCAAAGCAGTACCTATAACCCCTGGAAATGGATATATTGGAACTTTAACGTTTAATTCGCCAAATTTAGCATAAGCGTATTTTTCATCAACTTTCCATATTTTTAAAGCAGGACCTTGAAGGTCTATTGGGGCAGTGTATTGTTCATCAGCTAAAAATCCAAAGCCTGGGATTACTCCAGTCCATCCCTTATGCTTAAACTCCAAAAACTCAATCTCTAAAGCATCCCCGGGCTCTGCACCCTTTACTTCTATCGGCCCCGTTAATGGATGAATTCTAGAGAAATCTGACTTTTGAAGGTCTTTCTCCGTTGATTCTGGTGTAATTTGTCGCTTTAGCAAATCCATATGTTATACTTTTAGTTGGTGCAATAACTTTCAGTATCGTTATTGCCCTCAACATATTTGTGCCTAGATATACCAATCAAATAATGGGTGGAGTTACAGTAATAGCTTTAGTTACATTTGTGACTACTGCAGTTTTAATGCACTTTGTAACACTTTCAGCAATTAACTCTGCTGGTTATAATTACTCGCAAATAGTTTCTTTAGCATCTAAGGCAACCCCCTTGTTCTCTAACCCAGTCCTTGCAACTCTTGGCTTTACAGCGTCTTTCCTTCCATTTGTTAATGGAGCCACATCTGTGGCTGGTGAAGTTAGAGGGGGAAGCAAGGCATTTAGAATTGGAGTTCTTGGGGCTTTAGCAGTATCTGGTGTTTTGATAACCTTGTTTATAGCGTCTTCTGTTAGCACTTTAGGTTCTTCTTTCTTCATTGGAGCTGGAGTTGCATCTATGTCTTCCTCTTCTTACTCTTTGCTGTTAAACCCAATATTTGACGTCGTTATAGCTTTTAAGAATGCCCCGCTAGACTTGTTCCTAGTTATTGGCTCTTACTTCTGGTATTTAGCAATAATGTTTGCAGTAGCGTTATTTGTATCTAGATACTTTATGGCTATAGCTTTTGACAAAGCATTACCAACAATAGTGTCTTATGTTAGTGAAAAATATCATTCTCCAGTTGTTGCACACTTAATAGATGAAGTAATAACAATAGGCAGTTTAGTCGCTATAACTATAACTCCCTTAAGCAGCGCATTCTTCTATGGCATGGATACTGCAGACGCTATGGCTTTGCTATTTGGCTTTATAATAGTTATTATAGCATCTATTGTTGCTAATGTAAAAGGCAGAGGGATGGAGCTAGGAAATAGATATGTAATGCTTCTAGTGTCTTTAGCAGACCTTATAATAATGAGCATATATGCCTATATATGGTTTAGCAATTCCACTGTATATCTAGGCATTGTAATGAATGCAGAGAGTTGGCTAATAGTTGCCTCTCCGTTTATTGCGGGTATCGTTATATATTACATAATGAGGTGGTATAGACTAAGGAAAGAGGGTATTGACATTAGATACACGTTTAAAGAGATTCCACCAGAGTAGCTGATTTATAACGTTAGGTTTTTTTCATGAATAATTTTTAGTTTTTAATAAAAGCATAAACTTTGTTTGTTTTTCTTTATCTTCACTCATCTTACTGATTAAAATTTTTTTTTACACCTTTTTATTAACTTAGCAATCAACAATTTAGTATGCCATATAGTTGCTGTGATTTGACCTTCGACACAGAGAAGAAATTCAAAAAGCACATAAGAAGTAGGAATTGGCATAGATTAAATTATGCTGATGTTGTAAAAATAAAAATGAAGAATGAGTTGTTACACAACATTATTAAAAGCCCTAATCTGCTTTTTGGGATAACCAATTTGATTACTCCGGTTCAAAACAAGGCAATACTTTATTTGCCATTTACCAATGATAGACTAGGTGTTGTTTTCAAGAGAAGCATTGTAGGTAAATTAGAAGGGCCTAAAATAGAGTTAGGTGGGATAAGATATAGGTTCTCTTCGCCAAACCTAATATATGATTTAGAGTTGCACGTAAAAAAGATAAATGAGGAATATTCTGAGTTGTCAATATTAGCTTCAATGATGGTCAATATTGGATTTTTAGGCAGATTATTCCCTGGGCAAGTGATGAAATCCTTGCAAAAGATGATAACTCCACAGATCTTAGTTGATAAAATTGTAAGGGGTTTACCTACTATTTCTTAGTCTTTTCCCAGATTTTTAATCCAGCTAATCAGTTTGTCTACGCAGCTTTCAGCATACTTCACTGTTACTCTTTCATCAATCTTTATTTTAGTCAACTTCCTCCCTAGCCCTGCGTGGGAATACATCTCATCTTCATTTATTTCGCACTCCTCATTTTCCTCTTCTGGTATTTCCCCTTTCATCCAGTCGATCAACCTAGTGTTGCCTAGTTTTATTAGATAATCAAGGAGATATTCGCCTTTCTCTTTTGGAATCTTACTGAAATCTCTCAACAGAGAAATTTCCCTATTAACGAGGTTCCTTTGAGGCTCATCAAATAATTCACTAACCTTTTGTAGCAGCTCAATGGTAACTTCTCCTTCTTCTTCAGCAATTTTCTTATATTGATTTACAAAGTGATAGCCAATGAAATAGTAGGGGGCTGTCTCATGAGCTTCAAAATTTGCTACAACTTCGTATTTGTTGCCTTTGATGACTTTTATTGAGCTTATTATTGTCTTTTCAAACTCTTCTGGCTTTATTAAATTCTCAGTCTCCCTCAAAAGATAGATGAGGAGGAGAGGAAAACCTAGCTCTATTGATTTACCTATAGCGTATAAGTCGGATTTCCCTTGAGTGCTAAAGCCTTTTTCCTTTGATAGCCTTATATTTTCCGTTAAATATTCTTGAATTTTTACCTTCCTAAAATGCTTCGTGAAGATAGGTGTTAGCTCGTTGTTTACATTTACGAACTCAACTAAAAATACTTCTTTCCCTCCTGTGCTAGCTACGTAATCTTCTATTGCTAGTTGCGTAGCTGATCTAGCATAAGCTTGAAAATATGAGTAAGTCCTACTTAAATCTAGAATTACAATGTCAGGCTGTTCCTTCATCAAATCTTCATAAAGCTTAAGGTAAAAAAGGAAGTGGAAGTTTCCAATCCCGCCTTTATGAAAATGGTTTTTCACTTGCCCTTCAGAAGGGAGGACGTGAATGTAATCTGCAGAAATCCTCTTTTTAGCCTCATCTTCTATTTGCTTAGTTAATTGCTCATAATCTGGCGGTGGGTCTGAGATAACGTAAGAGAGAAGTGAAGGTAAGAAGGCTGAGATTTTTGTCTCAATTTTTGCCTCTTTTAAATACTCAGCTTCCGCAAAAGCCTCATTTAACGCCTCTTTCTCTATGCCCGTCTTTTCTCCCCTTTCATCAAAAACCTTGTATTTATATGTTGAGAAATCTAAGTTGCTCCAAAATGAAACTATAAGAGATTTCACGAAAAAAGATTGTCAACGAGGCTTATAAAATTTATAAAACGGTAACTTCTTGCCTTGCAATAACCTTCTTAACGTTCTTCACTAGCTCGTCAATGTCTTTCATTATCCTTTCTTTTATTTTACTATCTACATAATACACATATGTCGGTTTACCTTTTCTTATTACTCTTTCATCCCTTCTTCTTAAGAGAAGACCTTTATTCTCCAGTTTTTTGATGTAATTCATTATGCAAGCCCTGCTGATGTTTAATTTTTCCGATAGCTCATCTGCGTTTAATTTCTCTTTTGTTTTAGCTAGAAAAAGAAATATTTCTAACTCTCTGTCGTTTAAACCGTATATGAATTCCAATTTTTTAAGCTCCTTCGGTATTTCCATTTTATCCATATTTGCTTATATTTCATTGCTTACTTAAATTTCTTTCTCCGTTTGAAAATTATAATTTCGAATAAATAAGTTATAAACTATTTTATCTGTCATTTTAAAATGATAAATGCAAGGGGAAAATCTGTTATGCTAAAAATTGTTTAAAGAAAAGAATTTTTCCTGCTAGTAGTGTTTTATATAGTTTATTTAGCTCTATGTACCCTTAAATAATATATATAGACTATTTAGGTAACAAATATAAAGTGGAAAAATTACTAGTTTCTGAGGAAATATGGGTTTTAATGGGATATGTGCGGCAGTAAATGAACCAGGAGAAATACCTTGGGAAATAGTAATAATCTATTTTGCTTTGGCATTAGCCTTTGCTTTCTATGTAGGTAAAAAATATGGAGGTTTAAAGGCATTCAAAACTTTAGATCTAGTGTATATAGGAATTGGCGCTGCGTTTTCAGTAGTATGGGAGTTTTACATTGGCTCATTCCTAGGGAAGTTCGCCCCACATACTCCTTTCATAGGCATTGGATTTTGGGGAAGGATGTTTATTGTTTTTATCGTTGCTGCCTTAGTCAGGAAAGTTGGAACTGGAATGCTAACTTTATTCATCTTTGACTTACTATCTGACATATTCCATTACGGATTTGGAGGAGAACCAATGTTCTTCATATATGAGTCTTTAACATACGGACTTTTCGTAGATTTAATGATTGCAGCAACTGGCGGAAAGCTTTTCGGAATAGGAATCAAATCGGAAGATGGCGGCACAACAATTAAAACAACTGTGTTAGCAATTGCAGAGGGAGCATTTCTAGGCTTCTTATGGGCAATACCAGATCCAATATTTTACGAAGGTTTCTTCGGGCCATTCATTTATGCTTATGCCCCCAACTGGGCTCACAATCTCTTTCACTTAATTGCCTTCATTCCGGGCGATGTAATAATTGGCGCCATTGCTGGTCTGGTATCATTAAGGATAGTTAAAGCGGTGGGATGATGAACGCCATCGAGGTTAAAAACCTAGAAGTAACATACCAAGGTAGGGCTTCTCCTTCTTTAAAGGTTGATGAGTTTTTTGTTGAAGAAGGAGAGTCAGTTTTAATTGTAGGCAAAAGTGGTTCTGGGAAGTCAACTTTAGTTAATGTCTTAAACGGCGTAATTCCAAATATGATAACTGCGGAAGTAAAAGGAGAGATAAGTGTCTTTGGAAAAGACCCTAGGAAGACTCCCATTCATGAGCTATCTAAATACATTGGCACTGTTTTGCAAGATCCAGAAATGCAAACATTTAACTATACAGTCGAAGACGAAATAGCCTTTGGCCCAGAGAACTTAATGCTAAGCAAAGAAGAAATAAGGAGGAGAGTTGAAAACTCAGCAAAGATAGCAGGCGTTTATCATCTACTAGATAGAGAAATAATTACTCTTTCTGGCGGTGAATTACAAAGGACTGTAATTGCTTCTGTTTTGGCAATGGAGCCTAAAGCCTTAATTTTAGATGAGCCAACTTCAAACATTGACCCTAAAGGTACTGCCCAAATCTTCAACTTAATAAAGTTCTTCAGAGAGGAGAGGAGAACGCTAATTATTGTTGAGCATAAGCTTGAGAGGGTTTTGCCTTACGTTGATAGGGTTGTGCTTATTGACAATGGCAAGCTGGTTTTTGACGTAGATAAAGACGAGCTAGTTGAAAAATCAGACATTCTCTTTGAGGCAGGAGTTGAAGTTCCAGAGTATTACCTTCATATGAAAAAGTTCGGGACTTTGAGCAACTATAAATACAGCCCCCCTAAACGTTTTGAGAGCAATGGTGAAGAAGTTCTTTACGCAAAGGTGAAGGTCGTAACTAAGAAGGAAAAGAAAGTTATAGTTGATGCTGAAATCTCTCTAAAGAAAGGTGAAATAGTTGCCTTAATGGGGAATAACGGTGCAGGGAAGAGCACTTTGCTAAAAGCAATTATGGGAATTTTAGACGAAAAGAGATTGCAAGCTGAGGCAAAAATAGTCTTTAAGGGGAAGGACATCTCAAAGTCAAGCATAATGGAAAGGGGGAGTTACATTGCTTATTTGCCACAAAACTTTGATGTAATGCTTGTAAAGAGGACTGTTGAGGATGAAGTTGCTTTCGCAATGAAAAACATGAAGAAGTATTCTAGGGAGAGACTAGAGGAAATTCTGAAAATGTTTTCCCTCTATAATCTAAGGAAGGAAGACCCTCTATTGCTTTCCATGGGTCAAAGGAGGAGGGTTGCAATGGCATCTGTAATTGCCTCTGGAGCTGAAGTTGTATTAATGGACGAGCCGACAAGCGGACAGGATTGGCATCACAGATATATGTTAGGAAAGGAAATTCAAGAGTTAAGGAATAAGGGCTTCACATTTTTAATAGTAACCCATGACTCTCGCTTTGTAGATAAGTTCTGTGACAGAGTTTTAGTTATGAAAGAAGGGAAAATAGTTGCAAATGGAAAGCCAGAGGAGATCTTTTTAAGGGAGGATTTAGAAATTCACCCACCTACAGAGTATTTGGTGAGCAAACATGGAAGTCTTAACTTCATTATATGAAAACCCAATAACACAAGAGATAATAAGCTGGTTTCTCTTTTTCTTTGGCGTTGGATTGCCAATAGCCTTTATCTTTTGGCTAATAGGCCTTAAAGGTTTTATAGAGCTAACAAGGTTTGAGAAAGGGAGTACTTTCCTCTACAAGATGAACCCCTTAACAAAGATTCTGTTTGGAATAGCAGTAATGGTAGTTGCATCAACCACTATATGGTGGATTGGGGCAATACTAACATTTGCAATTTTACCCCTTTATCTAACGCTAAATAATGGAGTTAAGAAGTTCAACTATGTGCTAATGCTTACTTTTTCATCTATAGTTGGCTCAACTTGGGCAATAGCACCTTATACTCCTCCATCAGTTTTACAGCAAGTTTTTCCAAATCAGAATTACGTTACAGTTTGGGTTTGGCCAAGCTACTTTGTTGCAATGGGTTATGAGCCAACATTAACCCTTCAAGCAATAATTTATGGTTTGCAAACCTCATTCAGAGTTACAGCGACCCTTGTGTCTGCTTTGCTTTTAGTTGTTACAACTTCTGTCTCTGATCTGTTTAGAGTTTTCACAAAGATTAAAGTTCCATTGGCAGTTACTTTCTCTTTGCTAGTTGGTTTAAGGACTGTTCCTAAAGTCTTTGAACTTTTAGATACTTCAGTAAAAATGCAAATGCTGAGAGGTTTAGGCTATGGAAAGCCTAGAGGGATAAGGACTTTATATTACATTTATGGGGCTTTTATGGCTATTATTCCTGCAATGGTTTATTTATTCAGAGGTGCAAAGACATTAGCAATATCAGCAGACACTAGGGCTTTTAGAGCTTATCCAAGCAGGACTTCACTAAAAGAAGTTCCATTTACCAACTATGATTATATAATGTTTGGGGTCATCGTAGGTTTAATAGTTCTTGATATTGTAGCAAACTTGTTGGGATTTGGGAGATCAATTCCTTACGTTGGGTTATAAGACAATTGAGAACAAAATTTTTATTCCCTTCTTCTTTAAAATATGCAGGGATTGAAAAATGAAATGGAAAGTTTTTATTTTACTAGCTCTATCCTCTTTGCTTTTAATTTCAATAATCCCCCATGCTGATACAGCAACACCAATAAAGCATGTAATAATCATAATCGAGGAAAACCACTCATTTGACAACATGTTCGGCACTTATCCCTTTGGCTGGCCACCAATAATAAATAATATAACTCTCTCTGTCATGTGGCCTGAAGGGCTTTACACAAATTACACTCAGCTAGAGCAAAGCAAAAACGGCGTTCTTTCTTACATCTCAGTCCCTAATATACCATGGCTGCCATTTGCTGGTGTTTCTCACCCTTACTATGCTGATGCATACTCAACTGTAGACCCTTATGAAGGCTGGAGCGCTTATCACGGCGATTACTGGTTCGGCAAACCTATAGGTTTTGTTTACTACTCTAGCCCTCAGTCAATGGCTTACTTCTCTTACCAACAAAACTGGATTTTATGGGACTATGCTGAGGAATATACTCTTGCAGATGCTTATTTCGCCCCAGTTTTAGGCTTGACAGAGCCAAATAGGGTAGCTTATCTTACTGGGTTTCCTCCAAACTTTTACTCTGACGACGCAAGCAACGTAATTCCTTACAATGAGACAATCTTCTACCAGCTTTCTTCTTATAACATAAGCTGGGGATATTTCGTTTACGGCTATCAAGGAGGAATTCCATGGCCTTTAAATGCATTTATAGGGATTGATAAAGCAAAGTCCCACATTCACGCACTTTCTACGTTTTACTATGACTTAAAGCACGGAGAGCTCCCAGCAGTTAGTTGGGTTATGTTCTTGGGCTGTGGTGACGATCAGTATGACATGCACCCTCCATATAATGTTACTGCTGGAGAAGTTGAGCTTGTTAAAGTAATTAACGCTGTAATGGAAAGCCCTTATTGGAACTCAACAGTGATATTTATAACCTTTGACGAGGGAGGAGGCTATTACGATCAAGTAGTCCCTCCAGCAATTAACTATTACGGCTTAGGTCAAAGGATACCGCTTCTGATAATTTCACCTTATGCAAAAGAGGCCTTTGTGGACAATTATACAATGTCTGGTTATACTTTGTTAGCCTTCATAGATTATAATTGGCATTTGCCGTGGCTAACCAGTTACGTAGAAAACAGCGACTTGCAAGGTTTGCTTTATGCCTTTAATTTCTCTAAGCCAAGGCCACCAATAATTTTAACCCCATCAAACTGGAGCTATCCATTGCCCTTGCAATACCCGGTTCATTATGGTTATATTGCTAAAGTGCCTAACTATGTCTCTTATGCTCAAGTTTACCCTGCACCAGCGTTAACTTTCTTGCTTCCAATAGAGATTGTTGCCTTTGCTTTGATATTTCTGAGAAAGAATATGACGTTGACAGCAAGTTTGCTCCTCTTTCTAGTAGCTGTAGGTATATCTGCATATTATTATAACGTAAACAGAATTTACTCTTTCATAACTGAGTACTACATGTATTCGTCTTTGATTGGCGTTCTAGCGTCTGGTGCTTTATTAGCAAAAAGAATGAAATTGAGGTCACACTGACGTGCATTCATCATATTATTTTTCAGCAAAGACCAATGCGTTCATCTTATATATTATACTTTTTCAAGATTTTTTAAATCTTCTTTTTATCCAATTACTCCACTTTTGTTTTAGTTTCATAAGACATTGCTATTATTGCAGCAAGCAAGTTTAGAGGAAGTAGAATCATAACAATGCTTTCTGGAGTAATTGGAATGATCGAGCCTAAGCTCAACCCTAATGACATAGAGACTGTTCCTTGCAAAGTCCTCAATGCAGATCCAACTATTCTGTTTTCTTTTTCTAAACTATTCATTGTGTAAGAGGTATTTGATGTAGTTGCTATCCCAGATGCCATGCCTAGTAGTATCTCAGCTAAGATTGAATTAATGAATATTGAAAGGGAAAAGAGCGCCATTGCTACAAAACCTAGAATAGAAACGAGTTTCCTCCCAAATTTGTCAGAAGCTTTCCCAGCTACAAGGGACACAAAAGTGAACGAAAGCGGGTATAAGAGTATTAAAAGGCCATATTGCAACGGAGTGTAACCTAAACGAGAGTAGAAAAACACTAGATAAGCTGCAAAAGCGTTTCTTGTAACTGAATGAAGAAAACCACTAACGCTTGATTTTACATACTCTTTAGGCAAAGTCGTTCTTAAACTCGTCACTAAGCCGAATAGGATCACAGCAATACCAAGCCAGATGTTTAAAGGCAATAAGACAACTCCCGATAGCATAAGACTTGGCCCGAGGGCTTTGATTCCAATTGTCGACACACTTTTTATGTCATTAACCGTTAGGATGGAAATAAGGATTATTAACGCTAGTGCAGAAGAGACCAGAAAGAGGATTTTCCAGTTAAAGAGAGTAACCAACCCACCTATTGGTAGCCCAACAACGTAACCCAAGCTTACTATTGTGTGGTTTATTCCAATTGCATGACCTCTGCTTGCATCATCTCCTATGCTTGATGCATAGGCGAGAGATGTAGGCAGAACTATTGATGCTCCTACAGCTTGTATTGCTCTAAAAATCTCTATTTCGAGAAATGTTGAGCTAAAGAAAATAAGGATTCCGCCTATAACTAGTAATGTCCCTCCAAGCATCAGACCCATTTTCAAGCCAATCCTTTCAAAAACTATAGCAAAAGGGACAAAGAGGAGGGCTTCAATTGCCACATAAATTGTAACTAAAAATGAAGCTTCAAAGTGAGTAATGTTAAAATAAGCTGAGATCTCTGGGATGGCAACTAATATCATAGTTGCTTCAAACGAGGAGACGAAAGAAAGGAGCGATGTCAACACTACGTCTCTATAGCGGTTCATTTTACTAACCTCTTGAGCTATCTATTATAGAACCTTTTTAATATTAATAGTTAACTCTAGATTTTCCTTGATAAATCAAGTTAATCTTAATCCTTAAAAAGCGTTCTTTCTTATATTGTTAAATCGGGCATAAACTGGTTCTTCTTAATCATAAAAAACAGTTTAATCTAAAATGGGATCTCTAGCTATAAATTTTAAAGCATTCATTTTTTGTTACTTCTTTTTATGCATTTTTTATTTATAATTGAAAAAAGCTTAAAGTCAATACACGCGTGTTTATCCTATGTTTCTTGGCGTAATTAATTATCCAATTGAAGGTTTAGGCTCAATAAAAGAGATATTGGAAGACAAGGGGTACAAGGTTAAAGAAGTGCTAGCAACCCAACTTTCTGGCAATGAAGACTTTGACGGCCTAGTCATTATGGGAGGCCCTATGGGAGTTTATGAGGCAGACAAATACCCTTTTCTTAAAGTAGAGATGGAGTTAATAAGAAAGGCTGTGAGCGAAAATAAGCCAGTTTTAGGTGTTTGTTTAGGCTCTCAATTGCTTTCAGCCTCTTTAGGTGGAACAGTAAAGAAAGGGAATTTTGGCGAAGAAATTGGGATTTATACTGTTAAGACCGTTAATGACTTTAAGTTTCTGGGCGAAGAAATCAAAGTCTTTCAATGGCATGGCGATACTTTCACCCTTCCTAGCAATGCAACTCTTTTAGCTTACAACGAGAGGTACTTTCAAGCATTTAAAGTGAAAAAGACAGTAGGTTTACAATTTCATGTAGAAGTTAATAGCAAAATGGTTAGCGAATGGGTAAAGGAATATGTTGGCGATTACAAGTTGGTAGAAGAAGTCAGAGAGGTCGAAGATGAATTGAGGAAAATTGCTGAGAGGATTCTAACATACTTTTTATCCCTTTAACTCTTGCAAAGACTTCCCCTTTGTCTTTATTCCGAAAGCCATTATTAATGAGGCTGAGATTATAGCCATAACCCCTGTTGTAAAATATGATACATTTACGTTTTCTAAATAGAGCAAAGCCATTACAACTGGCCCTATTGCACCACCTAAATGCCCAATACCATCAGCAATCCCATATCCAAGTGTTCTTATTTTAGTCCCTAGGTTTTCTGCAGTATAAGCATACATAGTTGGGAACTTAAAGCCTTGGAGGAACATAATCAGAAAGCCTATAGCCAAAAACGGCAAGCCAGTAAAGAATGGCCAAATGGCAACCAAAGCACCAGAGATTAAGTTAGATAAAGAGGAAGAGTACTTTCTCTCCATGTAGTCATTAACTATTGAGCCTATTATTACTCCCAATGGATCGCCGTAAAGAATGTAAGTGAAATATAAGCTGGTGTTCTCAAAGCCCTTAGAGGCTAAAGTTGAGAATATTGGAGTTGAGAATAACGCATAGCCAGTGAAATAACTTGTAAACCAAATTAATGTGAAGATGAGAACTGCCTTATCCCACTTCATCTTCTCTTCTCTCTTTTCCAACCACATTTTCGATTCTGGCAATTTCACCCTGTAAATCAAAGAAATTAAAGCCAAAGCCAAGCTAGGTAAGAACAAAAACCTCCAGTTATTTTCTCCCAATAGCACAGCTATCGGCCCTACTACTAGTGACATTAGAAATCCAGCAAGGGAAGTGTATCCAACTGCTCTGCCCCTAAAGTTCTTGTCACTCATTTCTGAAACATAAGAAGGCACAGTAGCAACTTCCCCTTCAATTCCCATTCCAATTATTAGCTCAGCAATTATTAGTTGAGTCACACTAAAGGAAAGAAAGCCAATTAGAGAACCAAAAGCAATTAAAAGCATTGAAAGCAAAAGCCCAGTTTTTCTCCCATATTTGCTTGCAATATAACCGTTAATTATACCTCCTAAGAAGTAGCCAATCATTTCTGCTGCCAAAATTAGCGTGGAAGAGACCTCTCCAATTGACTTAGTTGAATAATTTTCTATATAAGGCACATTAAATATGTCAAAAAAGCTTAAAGAAGTGCCTAGAGAGAGGAGTGCTAGTTGCTTTTTGCTCAGCATGGGAGTTTATACTGTTTATACTTTTTAAACTTTTCTATTTATTGCATTAAGTCTATATGAAATTAACAAACCTATAAGTAAACTTGTAGGAGCAGTTACAATTAATGGAATACCAGCTAAGAGAAGGCTTAAGACAAGAATAACAGCACCTCCAATTATCCCCTTTGTTATCCACGAGGGGTTCTTTTCCCAAATATAAGCTATTATCATCCCACCAATAGCACTAAATAAGGAATAAGTTATGCCATAAACTAGCAGAACTGTTAATGGCAACATAGTAGGTAGTTCTTTTTCCGCTAATGTAGCTTTTAATATAGCTTTTGTTACATTTCCTTTCGTCTCATTAAGTATTTCATTGTATGTCAAATTGTACATCTCCTTCTGAAGAGTTGCCATATGCGGTAAATAAATTATGCCATAAACAATTCCTGCAACTATTAGCCCTACAATAACGCCAAAAATTAATCCCCATTTAAGTCCATTCTTTAACTCCATAATTATCTTACTGTTGCGATAGTATAAATTTTATTTCCAAATACTTTATTCCTCTTGTTGGCTCACTTTAATTATCTCTAGTCCTTCAGCTATTAAAAAGCCTAGAATTATCCAGCCTAAGAACATGTAAACAATGTATTTCTCAAAGGTGGGAAGAGAAATAAAGAACACTCCTAGACTTACTACTGTAGCAATAAGCCCCACTATAACCTCTATTACGTTTTTCACACTTTTCCTAATCCTTTTTGATGCAATCCTTACTAAAGAAGCATTAGCTGAAACGTGAATAAATAAGTTATTTAACCCTGCTAATGCACCTAAGATTTCAAACGCTGAGTAAAGCCCCATAAAATATGATAGCCCAGTTATTACAGCTATGAAAATTGATGAGATGAATATCTCAGCGTACAGGGGTTTATTCTTTTTCAATATAGATAGAAAAGAAGGGAGGAACTTGTCCCTTGCCATGGCCTCAACAGTCCTAGAGTTGGCAAGAATATATGATACACCGCCTAATGTTCCGTCATTTAGTGCAATAAAACCAAGGATTAGAGAGCCTATTATTCCAAACCTAGATAGCAAATAATACACAAGGTTTCCAGTAAAGTCTAAAGCTCCAAGAGAGTAAAAGAAAAACGTAGCTAATAAGCCTCCAAAGAGTAAAACAGCAACTGCAGTTTTCCCTATATCTCTTGCTTTAGCCTCTTCACCTAGAGGTGCTATAGAGCCATAACCAGTAGGTATTCCTAAGCCGTAAACCACTGCCTCTAACAAAATTGGCAATGAGACTTGAACTTGAAATGGGTTATAAAAATTCCAGCCTGAGTCATATAAAAAAAGTATAGAAAGAAGCACTAGGGCTGTAATTTCTGCTGATGATATAACTAGTGCATACTTTGCTGATGCTTTAACTCCTGCAATAACTAACGCTGAGGCTAGAGACGTGAATATCAAAGCTAAAAGCCATTGTTGAATTTGAATGGAAAATGAGGATAAAATTACATAAAGTACGAAGGCACCTCCGCTTAATAATGTACCTCCATAAGAGAGTGCGTATAAAATGTAGTTCCAGCCTGTGTTAAACCCTAATCTTGATGTCAAAGAGTAAAGCGCATAAGTGTAGTAGCCACCCCCTCTCTTGAATCTAGCTGAAAGGAAATAAATTACAAGGCCATTAAAGAGTACCACAAATGTAGCAATGAGCATTGCTAATGCCCCATCAGTACCTACTTTAGAAATCATAACGGTACCAAAAGTAAGCAAAGAGATAAAAGGCGCTTGACCGCCAAAAGAGAGGAAGAACAAATCAACTGCTGAAAGCCTCTTTCTTTCCTTACTTTCTTCTTTCTTCCCTTTAGTTTCCATAACAGTAGTAACGTTTTTTAGTTGTAAAAAGTTTTATCTAAAGATGATCATTGGCAAGTTACTTGCTGAAGAATTGAAGAAAAATGGGATTGACAAGCTGTATATAGGTCATGAAAAGCCAGAGTTACAAAACTTAGCTATAAAGATGCTTTTGAAAAATTACGGTATAATAGAGGCCGTGGTTTTATCTCAAAAAGTTAAGGAAGAGGAAGGAATTCAACTTTTCAAGGGAAGGGGGGAAGAGAAAGTAAACTACATTTTTAGAAAGGGTGGTAAAAAAGTCGAACTTAAACTCCCTAAATACCCTTTAATAGTTATTGACATGGGGCTATTTGATGAGCTAGATGAAGAGGAGAAAAAGAAAACCATTTTGCAAGTGAAAATGACTTTAAACGTTGTTAGGCAATGGCTATGGGACGGAAATATGGCCTTAATTCATTCCCCTCCCTTATCTATAGGAAAAGTTAGGGTTATTGACCAAATTGACTCTGATAACTGCATAGTCTTAGACCCTTATGGTGACATAGTAGCTAATGAGGAAATAATCAGAAACGCAGACATTTTCATAATCGGCGGAATAGTTGATAAAGGGAGAAGACTTAAGTACGCTACAGCTAAGTTGGCAGAGAAGTATAAATACCCTTGTAAGAGGGTTAGAATACTGCTAAGGGATAGCATTGTTGGCGTCCCAGATGAGATAAATAAAATTGCTAACATAATCTTGAAAGTAAAATTTGGAGGAAAGCTAGAGGATGCAATAATAGAGAATCAGAGCAAATCTGACAAAATTAGTAGGGTCTTGAGGGACGTCTCAATTTACGGAAGAGAAATACTAGAAGAGGAAGTGAAATGGTTAAGGATTGACGAGAGAACTTACAAGATAATATTAAGCAGGTTAGAGAAACAGGAGAAGAACTAATTTGTTTAAATATTTCTATTTAGAATTATATTTATGCACGAGTGGTCAGTTGCTTATTCTGTTGTTAAAACGCTAACAGAAAATTTTAACAAGAAGGTTTTAAAGGTTACCCTTGTAATCCCTCAGTTCTCTTTTCTTGATATTGACTTACTTAAAGAAGCTTTTAACGAATTAAAGAAGGAAAACCCGGTAACTGAAAATGCTGAACTTCAAGTTAGGATTGCTGAGCCGATATTCAAGTGCAGGAACTGTGGCAGAGAATTCAGATTATCCGATGTAGAGAAACAAATTAACGATGTAAGAAGCTCTTATGGTGAGGAATATCCCTTGCATTTAATGCCAGAGCTCTTCCCTGCCTTCCTTAAATGCCCATATTGTGGCTCTCATGATATTGAAGCAAAAGGCCAAGAAATGTATATTGAGAACGTGGTGGTAGAAGATGGAGCCGTTGCGAGAACTAGCTAAAGATAAACTAAAAGGGAAAAAAGTAGTTGCAGTAATGAGCGCTAAAGGTGGTGTTGGAAAAAGTGTTATATCTGCTTTGCTTTCCCTTTCCTTACCCTCTACAGTTACGTTAATAGACCTTGATATACATACAATGGCAATTGCTAAGCTTTTTGGCGTAGAAAATAAGGAACTAGAGGTGGATAAGGAGGGAATTCAGCCAATAAAAATAAAAAACGTGGGTTTAATCTCTTTAGCTGGAATTGTAAGAGATAGATATGTTCTGTTGCCAGGGAAAAATCAAAGCAACGTGATGAAAGAGTTGGTTGCCTATTCGGCAATAAAAAGCGATTATGTGGTTTTTGATTTACCCCCTGGTTTAGGAGATGAGATACTAGTTTTAGAGGAGTTAACAGATTTTAAGCCAGTTGTGGTAACTACCCCTTCAAAGGTCTCGCTCAAAGTTGTAAACTACTTACTTGACTATCTAAAGGAAAGAGGGAAGAAACCAACAGTTATAGTTAACATGTCTTACTTCAATTGTGGAAATGAAAAAGTAAAGCCATTTGGCGATTATCAGGGGGATATAAACTTACCCATAGACCCTACCTTGGAGGACTATATAGGGAGAATTCAAGAATATGAAGGAGAAGTAAAGAAAGTATTGAGAGAGAACTTAGATAAAATCGTCTGAAAGTTTAATAAGAGGTCATATGTAATATTACTTTATGGAAAAAGAGGCATTAATTAAGGGTAATGCTAGTGATGTTATTAAGCTTTTACAGACTGATATAAATAAGGGTCTATCTGAGAAGGAAGCAGAAGAAAGGTTAAAGAAATATGGCTATAACGCAGTTGAAGAAGAAAAGAGAAACCCCCTCAAAGAGCTAGGAAAGAAATTTTGGAATCCTACTGCTTGGGTATTAGAGATAGCAGCAGTTTTGTCCTACATCTTGGGAAGATATTTAGATTTCTACATTATTGTTGCTCTCATCGTCTTCAACGCATTTCTTAGCTTTTCAGAGGAGCAAAGGGCAAACAAGGCATTGGAGCTTTTGAAGTCAAAGCTTCAAGTTCAAGCTAGAGTTTTAAGAGATGGGCAATGGAAGTTAATTCCCGCGAAATACCTTGTTCCGGGAGATATAGTTAGAGTTAGGGCAGGGGATTTTGTCCCTGCAGATGTTAAAATCATACAAGGGGAAGTTGAAGTAGATCAATCAGCTTTAACTGGGGAATCCCTTTCTGTCTATAGAAGGGAAAATGAAACAATTTTCTCCGGAAGCATCATTAGGAGAGGGGAGGCAACTGGAGTAGTAATTTTAACTGGAAAAAACACATACTTTGGGAAAACAGTTGAGCTAGTAAAGATTGCAAAGCCAAGACTTAGGGTTGAAAAAGTAATTTCAAAGATTGTTTTCTGGATGATGATTATTGTTGCAGCCCTTTTAGTGGCTTCTGGGATTGTATTTATAATAAAAGGAGAAAACATCTTGGAGTTCCTACCTTTAGCCCTTGTTCTTGTAGTCGCAGCAATACCAATAGCTTTGCCAGCAATGTTTAACATTTCTTTAGCTTTAGGCAGTCAAGAGCTCTCTAAGGCTGGAGTTTTAGTTACTAGGCTTGACGCAATTGAGGGGGCTTCCACAATGAATGTGCTATGCAGTGACAAAACCGGAACAATAACGCTGAACAAGCTCTCCGTGCACAAGGTAATTCCAATTAATGGTGATGAAAAAGAAGTTGTACTTTATGGAGCATTAGCCTCAACTGAGGCAAATCAAGATCCAATAGATTTAGCATTCATAAACAAAGCTAGAGAGATGAACTTGAATTTGGAAGAGTGGAAAGTAAAGGAGTTCATACCATTTGACCCTTCTACAAGGAGGACTGAAAGCCTTGTAGAGAAAGACGGGAAAGTCTTAAGGCTGACAAAGGGCTCAATAGATGCTGTAAGCAAACTTTGTGGCTTAGAAAACGTCGAAGAATTATACATGAAGGCTGAGGAAGAGGCAAAAATTGGATGCAGAGTTTTGGCTGTAGCTAAAAAAGAGAAGGAAAAGTGGGAGTTAGTTGGCCTTGTTTCTTTAAGAGACCCTCCTAGGCCAGATTCTGCAGAATTAATAAAAGAGTTGCACGACCTAGGAGTTAAGGTAATTATGTTGACTGGCGATGCACAGCCTATAGCAAGGCAAATTGCAAAGGAAGTTGGAATTGGGGAAAACGTTGAGAGGATTTCTGATGTAAAGGAAAAGCCAGAGCTAATAGAGAAAGTTGATGGTTTAGCAGAAGTTTACCCAGAGGACAAGTACACTGTAGTTAAGCTATTGCAACAAAAAGGATATGTAGTTGGGATGACTGGGGATGGAGTTAATGATGCCCCAGCTTTAAGGCAGGCAGATGTTGGAATTGCTGTAAGCAATGCTACAGATGTAGCTAAGGCTGCTGCAGCAGTTGTGTTAACTTCTCCCGGTTTAAGGAACATCGTTGATATGATAAAAATTGGCAGGCAAATTTATGAGAGGGTTAGGATTTGGGTTTTGAGCAGAATTATTAGGACTTTCCAGAACGTTATATTTGTAGCCTTAGCTTTCATCCTTTTCGGAAAGTTCATTATATCAACTTTCGGCATGGTTTTGCTTCTCTTTATGTTTGACTTTGTAACCTTAACAATGTCTACTGATAATGTCTCATGGCCTAAAAAGCCTGCAGTATGGAATATAAATCAGTTAGTAATTGTCTCAGCACTTATAGGCAGCGTTATGATTGTTGAGTCATTTATAGCCCTTTCCTTCATTCAAGGGTTACCCCTGCACGTATTGCAAACACTTGTGTTTGCTTATTTGCTTTACTCAAACATATTTAACTTGCTAAACATAAGGGAGATGAAGAACTTCTGGGAAAGCATGCCTAGCAAAACAATGTTGTTAGCAATGATTTTAGACATTATCGTCTCATTCATAATTGTGACTTTCGGAATTCCGGGTCTAAAGCCAGCCCCAATAAAATATACAGCAATGATGTTTGGCCTAGCCTTTGCCTTTAACTTGATATTGAATAACTATGTGAAAATTGGAGTAGAGAAAATAACTAAGATACAGTGGTGATCATTTTCTCTCTAGGAAGTAAAAAGCCCCCAATATGATTAACGCTAAAGCAATCACTACGATACCTATATAGAAAATGACGGGCAAGAAAAGGAAAAACGGGGAATCATCAATAATTACATATCCAAAGATAACTGGGGTTGAGTAATTGTTTTTTACTGTTACAGCCCCGTTAAATGAGTTTCCAAAGTAATAGAAGATTGAGTTGTTCTCGTAATGCTTATATACTGTTAAACTTCGCGTTTCTAGCTCAAGAGGTTTGCTTATATTATCTTTGTACTCAAAAATGTACGAGGAGTAAGGTATATTCAAGGTTTTAGCTTCTCCAGGGTTGATTAAATAAACCCCCTTGATGTAAAATGAGGGGAATACCACGTAATAAATAAGAAGTAAAATGACTCCAATGATGAGAAAAATTATGCTACTTAGAATTATCTTTCGCATTTATTTTCACTGATTGTATCTCTTTAATTGTCTTCATTATAACTTTTATTATTTCGCTTCTTGGAGGTTCCTCATATTGCCCTTTGCAATATGCATCAATTACTATTACATATGTATTCAACGTTGTGTCAAGGATTTTAATTACTGGCTTTTTCACAATGAAATCCAATTTACTTATCCTTTCCTCCAGCAAAGGAATTACAATGTCAGGGTCAAGATCTTTAGGTATTTCATATTTTGTCCTAACTAGCCTATATTCCTCGTTGTGAGTAAAGACTGCAGCTTGTAGCATTATGCTATTTGGTATTTTCATAATAACGTTTTCATCAGTCAAAATTGTAGTGTACATAAGCCCTATATCAATAACCACTCCAGTATACCCTGGAATCAAAAAGTCATTAGAGAAAAATTTAGGTGGGTAAGTTGGCGCTATTAATCCATATTGCCAAGTTGTTATTGTTACTCTGTCGCCAATATTAAAAGGTCTGCTAAGGATTAAGAAAATCCCAGAGAAAACGTTGGATAAAGAAGTTTGTAAAGCTAAGCCTATAACAAGTCCAAAGACAGTGCCACCAAATAATGCGCTAGTTACTCCTATATGAAGCGCTGTTAAGGCAATTATTAAAACTACGGTATAGCCTAAAACTTGAATAACTAAGCTAAGACTTTCAGCAGTAGTTTTCCCTACTAAGCCCCCTGTTTTGTTCTTTATTATTCTTGCAATTATGTTTGTGCTTATAATGCCTGCTGTAGCAATTATAATTGCGTTTATAACTGAGGTTATCTTTATAGAGATATGAAGAACGTCAGACAAAATTACTGTTGTAGCAACTGCTAGTCCTATTACTATAAACAGTAAAATGAATAGGGTTACTAGCTTGCTCATAAATTTGTATAGTGTCTACGTCAAATAAAACTTTTCGTAAAAAGGTAGGATGATTTTTTGTAAAACAAGTCCGAATGTCTCAGTTGGGCTACCGAGCTATTTGCGATTTTGAAATTGCACGACTGGTTAGCATTTAATAAACTGGACAAGCAGTTAAACCAAATATTTTCCTTGATACCTTAGAGCATAATAAACAGAAAGAAGTGCTCTCTATTGTTTGATTAGCCAATATTCTGCCAACCAAAGCATCAATCATGTCTTTAATTTCGTCATCAGATAAAACTTTTTCAATTTCTCCTCTTTTTTCCTTTATATTTTTCTCATATGTAGTAGCTGAAATCCCAACAATCTTTGATGCCCTTACTACTGGCATCCCCCTTTCTACTAATTCTTTTGCGATTGCAGTCCTTAAAACGGGAATTGTTACCTTGTAAGCCTCTTCGCATGGTGTAACTATCTTCATGAGTTATTCTTTCTCTTGATTACCTTTAACTTTGTTTATCAAAATTATCATGTTAAACCAATTAACAATGTTAATACGTTCTGAAGAAAACGTAACCGTCATAGCTTATTTTCTTAACTGGAACTTCATAAACTGATGAAAGCAACTCTTCAGTAATTCCCTCTTTATCTCCCTGATAAACAACTCTCCCTTTCTTCATTACAATAATGTTGTCAGCGAAGTTAATCATTTCTAACTCATGAGAAGTAATAAGGAACTGCTTCTCCCCCTTTAGCCTAGTTATACTTTCAATAATTCTCTTCCTTCTAGCTATATCAAGGTTTGATAAGGGCTCATCCATTATTACTAAATCCCCTTCAGCAAGGGCTTTTATAACTAGTACTAGCCTTTTCTCTCCAGAGCTGAGGGTTGAGAAATCCCTATTTAAGAACTCTTCGGCGTTGAACATTTTTATGTATTTCTCATATTCCCCTTTCTTTTTCCCTGCAAGTATAACGTCTTTAACCTTCATATTAGGGGAGTAAAACTCTGCAGGGGCAAATGACAAGTTTTCCTCAACCTTTATCTCTCCCTCTGTTGGCTTTATCATACCTATAATTGTCCTTAATAGCGTGGTCTTTCCAGAGCCGTTTGGGCCTAGAATCAAATTTACTCCGTCAGTAAAGGAGAGGGAAACGTCGTTCAGAATTAGATTTTTGCCTAATTTAACTTTCAACCCTTTGATTATCATTG
>ERZ1684502.57-NODE-57-length-32604-cov-1691.352330_pt1 | contig 32604 bp, 34 predicted proteins | sample MGYA00580192_ERZ1684502 | MGnify/ENA primary metagenome ERZ1684502 (study PRJEB41476, sample SAMN13258264) | hydrothermal vent metagenome | biome: caldera [ENVO_00000096]; feature: acid hot spring [ENVO_00002120]; material: acidic water [ENVO_01000358] | place...
TTTCTATCTCAAGTCCACCATTTATTATCATACCTCCACCTGCAGCTAAACTACCGCCAATTAGCACCGTAAGAAAGCTTATTATAAGACTAGTAAGATTGATGCTTTTAGGCAATCCTAAAACAAACCCTGTAATTGCAGCTAAGTCTAATAGACTTATCACCCTTGGCTTTGAAAGTTTGATATAATCAATTAGTTTTTGTGATATCGTAATCGACATGACTCCCACGTATATTTAGGTGTTTTTCATATTTAAACATTTGACTAAATATTTGCCTTTTTTGAAATTTTATAGGCAGCCTCTAATTAACAGGATCAAGTCAGATAGAGCTCCATAAGCTGCATTTATCGGGCCTGCACCAGGTCCTCTTATTAGCGTGGTTTGAATATCTGTAGTTATTTCTAAAGCGTTATCTACTCCATCTATGTTGTATAATGGATCATCAGATGAAAGCTTAACAGGTTTAACCCAAACCTCATTTTGATCAGCATATGCGATTAATTTAGTTTTTCCCTCGTTTCCCTTTATATTTGTTATTCCTTCAAATTTTACTTCATGAATAGTAATATTTTTGTTTAACATAAAGTTTGTCAATATTGTAATTTTAGCAGCAGCATCAAATCCATTTATGTCTAGTGTTGGATCTTCTTCTGCATATCCTCTTTTTTGTGCTTCTTTTAATGCTTCCTCAAAACTAACTCCTTTACTCATTAAAGTTAATATGAAGTTAGTAGTGCCATTAAGGATTCCTCTTATCTTCTTAACTTCACTCCCTGGTAAAACTCTGTAAAGGTTTATTGATGGTGTACCGCTCATAACGGTTCCTTGAAAACCGATCTTTACATTGTGTGATTTTGCCAGATTGAATATTTCTGAATAAGCCAAAGCTAAAGGAGCCTTATTAGTAGTTATTATATTTACTCTGTCTTTGATAGCTTGCTTATAAAGAGAAAGAGAAGGTTCACCGTCTTTATAATTAGCTGAGGAGACATCAATTATAATATCTGGCTTGATCTTGTCATATGCTTTAAATACGTCCCCTTCCAAGTCTGGTGTAAAGCTTTCTCTATCCTCTAACATTATCCCCTTTCTTGTAACAATTCCAGCAATTTTCACATCCTTAAGTTCATCTAATTTCTTTTCATGAAGCAATCTTCTAAATGATTTTCCTACATTCCCATAACCAAAAAGTAGTAACCTAATCATGCTTCATTCACCAACATATTCCACTCTCCGTTTGCGTACTTGACTAGTAACTCAGCAGTTAATTTAGCAGCACTTATTACTAAACTTTTCTCTACTCCAGGAACTCCAGCAGCAACAATCAACACGTTCTTAGTGTCTAGCGTAATATTCGTTAGAGTAGAATCTCTATGGGGATAAATATGCATTACTTTACCTTCTTCATCTATCATTATAGGGATATTTGGTTCAAGCTTCTCTGGCTCTTGTTTTCCTATTCCATAAAATATCTCATTTCCTTTACTTAACACTATCATAGGATTTCCTTTGATTTTATCCATATCATAAAGTCCTATTGGCACTAAAGTTTCTGTACTAGCAATATTTCCAGCATCAACTACGTTATTTATTCTAGGCAATTTTGCATTTCTAGCTACTCTTCTCCTTAAAGCCTCTCCACTTGGTCTTATTTTTGTTGGGTCAATTCCTATTTTCCAATAGAAATCTCTATATGCTCTTATTACTGGGTTGTTCTTAAGCAACTCTGGGTTTTCGTTCCTGTATTTTTCTTCCACTTTTCTCAATTCCTCTTCAATTCCCTTGTTTTCTTTTTCTGTTTTTACGTTATGGACTTCAGTAAATGCTACAAAAATCCCTAACTTCTTTGCCTCTTCAGACACTCTTACGAACATATATTATGTTTCTGTGGTCGAAACAATAAGTCTAACTTTTTTAACACCTTTTAACTGTGAGAGTTTCGAAGACAGTTCTACTAAATCTTTTTTCTTTCCCTTTACCGCTATTGCTTCTATGCATTCCTTTCCTACGTGAAGATGGAGGACAGATATTATTTTGTCTTCATGCTCATGTTGGAATTCAGTTACGTTATCAGCGTTTTCGTCATATACTAAATTAATTATGCCATAAACAAAGTTTTCACTATCTTCATTTTCATCTAGGTAATTTCTTAGAGCCACTTGTATTATTTTACTTCTATCACTTATCCTCTTTTCCTCTAAGTACCTCTCAAGCCTTTCACTGAGTTCTTTAGGTATAGAAACACTAATCTTTTCACTCATTTATTTATACCTCGATTCAAAAACTTAAAACCATGAGCATTCTTAAAAAGGCTGAAGAATTAGGAGCAACTTTTGCTGATATTAGGTTTCTTAAGATCAGAGATTTGATTTTGACTGTGACAGAAGACAGAGAGACAATTAGTAGTAATGGGGTCGATGAGGGATTTTCTTTAAGAGTTTTGTATCAAGGTAATTGGGGTTATAAGTCTAGTACTGGTGAGCCTGGTGAGGAAGATGTTAAAGATGCAATAAATGTAAGTAATGGTGATGAGAAAGTAAATATTATTTACATGCCGCCAAAGAAAGATAAAGTAGAGATAAAGCCTAAATATGATTTTAATAAAGGCATTAAAGAAAAACTTGATGATTTAAGAAAAATTAGAGAAAATGTTATCTCCCTTTCAGATAGGATAAAAAGCGTTAATATTAGATACTATGAAACTCACTATCATAAAGAATACTTAAGTACTGAAGAGAGGGAAATACAGCAGGATTTTGTTATTAGTGGATTCTCAATTGTAGCAGTAGCTAGGGAAAATGATATTATAGCTTCTGCATATGTTTCAAAATCTACCTATCAAGGTTATCCGCTCGAAGTTTTTGATATGAATGAAATCCTTGAAACTTTAAAGAGAAGGATAGATGGACAAATGAAAGGGAAAACAGTAAAAGCAGGTCAATATACGGCTATATTAGCTCCAGAGGTTGTAGGAGTTTTTGCTCATGAAGCGATAGGGCATCTAGCAGAGGCTGATCTTGCCATAAATGGAATTTTATATGAAAGAAGAGGAGAAAAGATAGCACCAGAATATGTTAACATCGTTGATTCACCCAATCTAGAATATAAATCTGCAATTGGGGTAACAGTTTACGACGATGAAGGGATAGAAGGAAGGGATACTTACATTATCAAAAACGGTGTAGTTAATGAGCTTCTCACAGACAGGTTTTATTCTGCATATTTAGGTCAAAAACCCACAGGAAATGCTAGAGCCGAAGATTTTAGGTATCCTGTTATAATAAGGATGAGAAATACGTATTTTACTCCAGGTGAGCACTCCTATGATGAAATTATAAGAGACGTTAAAAATGGTGTCCTTTTAGTTTCACCAAGAGGAGGACAAACAAGCCCGGACGGTACTTTTCAGTTTGGAATACAAGAGGCATATTTAATAGAAAATGGGGAAATTTCGACTCCTTTAAGGAACGTTGGAATTTCAGGCTACACATTAGAAACTTTAGGGCAAATAAAAGCTATATCAAAGGATTTTGACATTTCACCAGGTTACTGTGGAAAAGATGGTCAGAGCGTTCCAGTAGGAGTTGGTGGTCCTTACGTTAAAGTTGAGAAGATGAAGGTAGGTGGTGTAGTTGACTGATATATATACAACTATACAAAGGGCTAAAGATCTTGGTTATTCAGCAGAAATCTTTATGGCAGAACTTAATGAGATTCAAGTAAAGAGAGAAAAACAGTACCAGAATATGCATATATTTGAAAGAGGGTATGGCATGCGTTTAATTAAAGACGGAAAATTAGGTTTTGCCTATGGAAACAAATTAGATAATTTGTTAGACCTAGCAATTGATAGCTTAAGAGCATCAAAAGAAGACAAATTTAATGTTCTTCCCTCACCCGAAAAGATAAGTAAAATGAACTTGAAGTTCTTTGATATTTCTGAAGGAGAAGAGAAGATTAAGGAGTTAATGAATTATGGTAACGAGATTCGAGGATTAGTTAATGTCGTTTCAGAGTATTATGAAGCTCTTAACTTGAAAGTCAAAGTGGTTAGCACTGAAGGTGTAGATGTTGAAGAGGATAGAAGTCTACTAAGCTTTAGCATGGCTTATAATATAAGAAATGACGTTGAAGTTAGTCCGGAGATTTATGAATATAAGTCAAGTAGAGACCCTAAGCAGTTTAATATAGAAAAAATAAAAGATAAGATTGCGTTAATGAAGAAAATGTATGGAAGTAAAAGAGAGAGACTTGAAAGGAAACTCACAAGTGTAAAATTTACTCCTAAAGCCTTAGCAGAATTATTTGTACCTCTATTTTCTAGTAGCATCTCACTAGAGAACTACTCTAGGGGTAAGTCTCCTTTAAAGGAAGAAGAATTGGTTGGTTCTAATTTAGAGATAATTGATAATCCATTAATACCAAACGCTCCATACAGCAGGTCTTTTGATACTGAAGGTTTGCCCTCTAAATTAAATGTTTTAATCAAAGAAGGAAAAGTTATTAAATTCTTATCAAACACCTATTGGTCTCTAAAAGCTGGAAAAGAAAATACTCACTCCTCCTCAAGGAGCTATTCCAATCTACCATTTATCTCGCCGTCTATTTTAGAGGTCAATGTTAAAGATAACAGTGAAAATGAGATTGTAATTGACCAGGTTCAAGGAGTTCATACGAGTAACTTTGATACTGGCGAGTTTTCAGTAGTTGCTCCAGTTGTATGGAATGAAAAAGAGGAAAAAGCATATAGAGAATTAACTGTTTCTGGAAACCTTAAAGAATTATTGAGAGGGATAGAAGGTAAGACTGGTGAAAAAGAGCTTTACGGGAACTTATATTCTCCCTCACTTATAATTAAAGGCGTAAACGTTTCATGAAAGTTTTAAATTCTATCTATCAAATAGAGAAGTGATTAGTATGTTTAAAAAAATCCTCGTAGCGTATGATGGTTCAGATCACGCAATGAGAGCATTGGATATAGCGATAGACTTGGCTAAAAAGTATGAAGCAAAGCTAGAAATTGTAGAGGTTGTAGACACGGCTGCCCTATTAGGTATGGGTGTAGCACCTATTCCAGGGGAAATAATTCAACAAGTTTATAATAAAGCAAACACTGACGTGAATGGAGCAAAATCTAAGGCACAAAGTCAAGGAGTAAACGATGTAGAAGGGGTAGTACTTGAAGGAGACCCAGCAGCCGCTATCCTAGAATATGCTGGGAAAAATGGTGCAGATTTAATAGTCACCGGTAGCAGAGGTCTTTCAACTTTCAAGAGGATTGTATTAGGTAGCGTTTCGACCAAACTTGTACAAGAAGCAAAAATCCCTGTGTTAGTAGTTAAGTAAACTTTCTTTCTTTTCTTTCTTTTCCTATTCTATAACTCTCAATACGTCTTCTACTTCAAATATTCCGCAATCTGTTACTAACCTTCCATAATAATCCACAAATAACGCCATACAATCTTTCTCTCCATTTTTCTCCACTATCCTTATTTTTTTATTTTTTATAGACAAATAGTTATTTAACTCGTCAATGATTTCCTTCTCATTTTTCTCCTCGTAATCCTTTATCCGACTTATTACGGTCTCAAGTATTTTATCATTGTCTACTTCTCTCTTTAATTCAATATAAAGTGAGGTTCCTTTCAAATCAAGAGGCAATTCTTTTACATTCGTATCTATTCCGAAACCTATAAATACTGCAGTTTCATTGCCCTCTGTGATTCCTTCAACTAGAATCCCGGCAAGCTTCTTTCCTTCATATACAATATCGTTAGGCCATCTTATTTTCACATCAAGATATTCAGAGATAGTCTTCCTTATTGCTAATGCCGCACGTAGAGTTAAAAAAGGTATTTTCTCTGCTTCATAACCTTTTATTACATAAGTTACCCAAAGACCGCCCTTTGGTGAATACCATTCTCTTCTATACCTTCCTCTTGCCTTAGTTTGTTCTTCTGCCACTATTACAAATTCTTTTGCATTGATCATTTGGAAAATAGCTTCTGCTAGGTCTTGGGTTGATGTAACACTTGGAAACTTAAATACTAACATATTTGTACACGTCATTAATTTCCTTTATGATTGAAAAGCCTGTCGCTTTTCTCGCTCTATTCATTATCGCAAAACCTATTCCTCTTTCCGGAAAGCCCACTATTAAACCTAGATCTACATTAAGTTTGTCTAAATCTCTAAATGCATCGAATAAGTTCCTAGCCACTTCATAAAGGTTTTCATCACTTCCTAGGATTATATGAGGGACGTCTTTAAACTCGTTTTCTAATTCTTTAGGTATAAGAACGGCCACTTTGTATTTTTTCTTTAATAAGTTAACAACTTCTCCAAATATTTTCCTATTTTCTACCATAAGTAATTTAGTAGATGGTGCGTAATGCCTATATTTCATTCCAGGGGCTAATGCGACTTCAGCTTCCCTCTTACCCTCTGCAAATTCTGGTATTACTATTTCTCCAAAGAGTTTCTTTAATTCTTCTACAGTGAAAGGCCCTGGTCTCAATAAGACTGGTGGACTAACAGAAACGTTTATGATCGTTGATTCTACTCCAAAGAATGTATGTCCCCCATCAATTATTACATCTACTCTTCCATTTATGTCAGCTATAACGTCTTCAGCTCTCGTAGGACTTGGTTTTGTTGCTAAGTTCGCACTTGGAGCAGCTATAGGAACCCCACTTTCTCTTATTAATTGCAACGCTATTGGATGTGCAGGCATTCTTACTGCTACTGTATCTAATCCAGCAGTAACTTCTTTAGGTATTTTATCAGTCTTTTTGAGGACAAATGTAAGGGGTCCGGGCCATACTGTTTGAGCCACTTCAAGTACTTTATCTGGGATTTCTCTTGCTACATCATATAGCTGTTCAAATTCTGCTATGTGAACTATTAATGGATTATCTACTGGTCTATTTTTTGCTTCAAATATCTTTAAGCAGGCTTTTCCATCAAAGGCATTTGCTCCCAAACCGTAAACTGTCTCTGTAGGGAAAGCTACTGTTCCACCATTTCTGATTACATTTGCAGCTATTCTAATTTTATCGATCTCTGGATTCAAAGGATCAATCTTTATTATTTGGGTCATAAGAAGGAAAGTAGCCTCTGATTTTTTAAATTTGTTTTTGTATGAAAAAGTAGTGATGAAGAACTCACAAAAAGATATTTGATGTCTGGGGCGCTCTATACTGAGTTTGCTGAATGGTGATTGGTGAGGTGATCTCTGAAAAGTGATGAAGGGCTTTTATGCCCTTTGTAGAATTTAATTCCAAATTGAAATGTATATACACTTTGTTTCTTAGAAACGTAAGTTGTACAACTCTTTTTAACAAAAGGATTTTAAGAATGTAGCCAATTGTAATAAAGGGATTATAATGAGTGATGAACTACTCTTAACGGGTAACGTAAATGAAGTTACAAAAAAGGCTGTAGAGTGGCTGATAAATAGAAGACCAATAAGAAATCTAATAGATTGGGGTATTTCATTCTCCTTATGGCCTCCACATTTAACTACAAGCTGTTGTGGAACAGAGTTTGGAGCATTTGCAGCTGCTAGGTTCGATGCAGAGAGGTTTGGAGTGCTTCCTTTCTCTTCTGCTAGGCAAACGAATCTCTTGGTTATTGAAGGTACGTTAACAAGGAAAATGGCTAGAGCTGCAAAAATAGTTTATGACCAAATGCCTGAACCAAAATTTGTAATAGCAATGGGGGCGTGTTCTCTTGAGGGAGGAATATTTTGGAACTCTTACAATACAGTACTTCCTTCAGAAATAGGAATACCAGTAGATATATATGCTCCAGGATGTCCTACTAGACCAGAAGCATTGGCTAGAGCGATTATTATGTTACAAAAAAGAATTAGATCTAATGGTAATCAAGTAGTAAAAAGTAAGTCAGCATAATCTACATCGACAATTTTTGCTTTAACTTGTCTTTTATATTCTGGTTTTATCTTAGCTGGTATATCTTCTACTATTATCCCATCCCACAATTTAAGGAACTCTTTTATTTCGTTTACTAATTCTTCTCTATTTCTTCCAATTACTGGCACATCATATAATATTAATAGTTTATCGGGTTTATCGTTTTTTATGCCTAAAAAACGTAGTTCTGTAGTTAGCATACTATCGTATTTTTTAGCTCTTAAAGAAACTAAAACTTCATCCTCATCTGTTAAAGACGTTAAACCACCATCACTTTGTGCAGTCACAGTATACTTATACCCGGTATATATTCTCTTTTTATCAAAAACTATCAATTCTCTGATTTTAATTCCACTTTCGTTGTAGGAAGTAAATGATGGAAAAGAATCTGCAAGGGAAGACACAAATCTTTTGCTAAGTATAATATATCTTACCTCTGGTTTTAGTATTGATGAAATATTTATTCCTTGCAGTTTCATATGTAATACTTCTCAGTTTACCTTAATTTTTCTTTCATTTAGTCAAACTTTAATTTGCTTAAAAATAAGATGAACAATTTTTAATATAGAATAAAAAGACAGATATAAATGATAAGGAATGGGCAATTTTTTGGTTTATGTTTAGCCTTCTGAACACTTATCTTAAATATAATTATAAATTAGCATGTAAAAATAAAAAGTATTCAGTTGTATTTAGAAAATATTTTAGATAGAAAAATCTGATTTAAACTCTTGAACTAACACTTATAAATAACTTTTTTCTTACTTATGTTAATGAAATTAGAAGAGTTAGTTTCGAAATTAATTCAGTTTCCTACTGTGAATCCCCCGGGAGACAATCTATTTGAATGTGCTTCCTTCATAAGAGACTATTTTTCTTCTTACGGTTTTTCAGCTTCAATAATAGAATTTGAGAAAGGATGGCCTACTGTAATTGTCGATAATAGAAAGAGATCAGACAAAAGCGTTTTTTTAAACGGTCATTACGACGTAGTCCCAACTGGAGATAGAAGTAAATGGGAATACGATCCTTTTTCCGGTAAAATACTCGGGGACAAAGTTTATGGAAGAGGAGCAACAGACATGAAGGGAGGGTTAGCAGTGTTTATGCAAGTATTTACCGAAATAGCTGACAAAGTCCCTTACAATTTAATTTTCACAGCAGTCCCAGATGAGGAGACTGGCGGTGAGAAAGGGTCAAAATACTTGGCAGAGAAATACAACCCTAGCCTAGTTTTAATCTCAGAGCCTTCAGGTTCAGATTCTATAAATATAGGTGAAAAAGGGTTATTGCAAGTAAAATTGATTTCAAGAGGAAAAGTTGCTCACGGAAGTTTGCCTTCTCTTGGAGAAAACGCTATAATGAAAATTGTAAAGGATATTTTCTCATTAGAAAAAATTAAGGATATAGAGATAAAAATCCCAGATGATGTAAAAGAGGCATTAACAGCTAAAATTCCAGAAATAGCAAAAAATGATGCAATCAGAATCTCTTTCAACCCTGGAGTTATAAAAGGTGGAGTTAAAGTAAATGTAGTTCCGGATTATGCTGAAGCAGAAGTGGATATGAGAATTCCACCCGGAATAAAGAGTGAAGAAGCACTTCAGATTGTAAAAAGCTTAGTGTCTTTATCATCAGTTGTCCCTTTAGACACTTCAGAACCTAATTACACTTCTCCAAACGACATTTTTGTTGTTAAGCTTGAGGAAACTATAAAGAGACTGCTGAATGTAACTCCTACTAAGTATATAATGACTGGGGCAACTGACGGAAGATACTTTAGGTATAAGGGAGTACCTACAATCGTTTATGGTCCAGGTGAGTTAGGATTGGCACACTCTTATAACGAATATATAACTTTTAAGGAGTTAAGAGATTCTTATGCTGTGACAAAGGGATTCTTATTATCCCTCTTCTAGGTATCTAAATATCCACGAAGAAATTAGTAAAAGCATCCCTGCAATGATGAAGTCCGCTCCATAACTTAAGTAATGAGTAATATAACCGGAAAGTAAACTTCCTACGAATAGAGCTATTCCCACAACAGTACTATAAACTCCTAAGTTTTTGCCTTGAGATCTTTCACCAACTATCTTAAAAACTAATGTATTTGAAGCGGAGTAATACATAGAAAAAGCTATCCCTGCAGCTAAAGGATAAAATATCAAGCCAAGTGCAAGAATACCTAGACCATAAAATATTAACGCTCCAATACCAAGAGCTATATAAGAGAAACCTCTAAGCAGAAGCGACTTGTACGCGATGTCCTTTTCATCCCTTTTTACCATTATTTTTTCTGCCAATCTGTAACCTATTATTTGAAATACCATACCAATTGTAATTACCGCAAGTGCTTCTGACTTGTTTAAACCTTTAACGTATAAGCTAGCTGGATAAACAGTATTGAATATACCACTACTAACATAAAAAATAACAATTGCAAGATACAGTAACGGAATATAGTTTATGGGCTTCTTTAGAAGCCTCGATAATCTAAACATCTTAAAATTATGGGGGTTAGGTAAGTGAAGGAAAATGAGCGGTAAATGAAGTAATCTAGTAAAGAATGACTCTCTATGGTGAAGTATTGCAGTCCTTTCAAAAGTTATAACTGGGTTTGGCAATATCTTTACACTTACTATTGTGGTTATTCCCATTATCACTCCAAGCATTAGTATTAGCTGATAAATTCTGAAATATCTAACAAGGAAAGTAGATAACAAAAGGCCAATTAATGTTCCTATAGAAGAGAGCAAAGAAAAACGTGAGAAAAGCATTCCCCAATCTTTCTTTTCAGCAGATTCCATAACTAACATATTAAATGGTGTCGTTGACGCAGTACTCGTGAAAACAAGTAATGAATAACCTAACCCTATCAACGGTATTGAATTGGGATATGAAAGAAGAAGCAGGGAGGCAGTTGTGCCTGAAAAGCTAATAAGTATTTGTTTTTTCCTACTAATCTTATCTGCCTCAAATCCCCAGATTATTGATGAAGGAATCAAGATCAAGTTTCCAAGTGATATTACATAAGCCACATCTAATGCGTTACCACCTAAAGATATTATCTGGAGTGTAATCAAGGTTGATATGGGTCCTATACTAGCGTTATAGGGCAAGGATAGGTACATCCACTTAGTATCTCTTTTAATCAATCTATTTCATGCATTTCAGTCTAACTTTTAAAATTATTTACCCTGCTTTAACAACATTACTAGAGTTTAATTTTAACCAAGTTAATTATCTTCACGTTAAGGTTTAGAAAATCAAGGTTTTTTGGATGAAAGAGAAAGAGAATATGTGGTATGAAATGCTTTTAGAATTAGCTTTAAGAGGTAGAGGCGGACAAGGCGTAGTTACTGCCGGAGAACTTATGGTAAAATCAATGGTAATTGAGGATAAATATGCTCAATCAATTCCGTTTTATGGTGGTGAAAGAAGAGGTGCTCCAGTAGTATCATTTTTGAGGCTTTCCGATCAACCCATTTTCCTTCATAGAGAGGTTTATAATCCAGACGGTGTAGCTGTTTTTGACCCATCTTTAATGGAAATAATGAATGTTACAGAAGGCATAAGGGATTCAGGGTTTCTTCTCATCAATACTCCAGAACCCAAAAAATGGTGGAGAAATGAATATATTGTTGACGCTACTTCAATTGCGAAAGAATTAGGGCTTGTAATTGCAGGTTGGGCAGTTGTTAATACAACAATGATTGGAGCCTTGGCAAAAGTCTTAGGAATGCCATCAATCTCTTCTTTAGAAGAGGCTGTAAAGGAGGAATTTCCGGGTAAAATAGGTGAACTGAATGCTGAGGCAGTTGAAAGAGGTTATAAGGAGGTGAGGAAGGTTGATTAATGTCCCAGAAGGCATTCCAATAGCAAGGCCAAAAATAGGCTCTGCAGGAAAGACTGGGTTATGGAGAGTTGAAAGGCCAGAAATACATTATGATAAGTGCACAAAATGTAGGCTTTGTGTATTATATTGCCCAGAGAACACTATTGATCTTTTAGAGAATTTGTATCCCCAAATTGATTATAATTATTGTAAAGGTTGTGGTGTATGTGCACAAGTCTGTCCTACAAAAGCAATTGAAATGGTTAAGGAGGTGAAATAAAATGGTTCAAGTTCTAAAAAAGAAAGCATTGGCATTAGTTGGAAATCATGCAGTAGCATACGCAGTAAAACAGGCTAAACCACAAGTATTAGCAGTTTATCCGATAACGCCACAAACCACAATGCTAGAAAAACTTTCAGAATACGTGAGTTCTGGTGAGCTAAAAGCTGAAATGATAAGAGTGGAAAGCGAACACTCTGCTATGGCTGCTGTATATGGTGCTGCATTATCTGGAGCTAGAGTATTTACAGCAACAGCATCTCAAGGCCTACTTTATATGACTGAAATGATTTATTGGGCTGGTGGACAAAGAGTTCCTATAGTTGCCGCAGTAGCAACAAGGGCAATAGCTGAGCCGTGGACTATTTGGGACGATCATCAGGATTTTATGAGTAAAAGAGATGCAATTTGGATACAGATGATGGCTGAAAATGTACAAGAGGCTTATGACTTAACGCTTCAAGCCTTTAGAATTTCTGAAGATGAAAGAGTAATTTTACCAGTAATGATGGGATTTGATGGCTTCATTTTAACTCACACAATGGAAAGGGTTGAGGTACTTGAAGATCACGAAGTTGATTCATTTCTCCCACCAAGGAAATTCAACCTTATTGATTTCTCTGACCCAGTAGGAGTTGGCCCAATAGCTCAACCAGATGAGTATATGAGAATAAGGTTTGAGGCGATGAAAGCTATGGAAAGAAGTAAAAGTGTGATCGAAGAGATAATGAAGGAATATGAAAAACTCAGCGGTAGAAAATATGATTTAGTTGAGTGCTATAAGTGTGAAGACGCAAAATACATTTTCGTAACGATTGGAGCGTGGAGTGGAGATGCAAAAGTAGCTGTTGATAGGTTAAGAAATGAAGGCATTGAAGCGGGTCTACTGAAAATAAGAGTGTTTAGACCATTCCCCAAGGAAAAAGTTCAAGAATATTTAAGATCTGCTAAAGGTGTAATAGTGTTCGATAGGGCTTACTCGTTTGGCTCTGGTGGAATATTAGCTAATGAAGTTAAAGCATCATTATATGGCTTGCAAACTCCAGTATATTCTGTTATAGCAGGTTTGGGTGGGAAAGATGTCAGACCGTTACACTTCCAAAAGGTAATGGAAGATTTAGTAAATGAAAAATTGGAAGAAGAGAGGTGGATATTATGAGTTTAATTACTCAACCTAAAAGGATTCCAAAATTCTATAGAGGAAATGCAGCTTGCCCCGGATGTCCAATTCCAAGAGAATTAGATATACTACTAGAGGAATTAGGTCAGAAAACTGTGTTAGTAGTCCCAGCTTCATGCTCAACAGTAATTTTAGGTGATACTAGTGGTATGCCAGCAACAGTTCCAGTAGTTCATAGTGCTTTTGCTGCTTCCGCTTCAATAGCTTCTGGTATTGTAAGGGCTTTAAGAATGAGAGGAGACAATGACGCAATAGTTACAGTATGGGCTGGTGATGGTGGAACTGCTGATATAGGTTTTGCCTCGTTAAGTGGTGCTGCTGAAAGGAACGAAGATATCCTATATGTATGTTATGATAATGAGGCCTATATGAATACTGGTATACAACGTTCGAGTTTAACTCCTCATGGTGCATGGACTACTACAACACCAGAAGGTAAGAGAGAGTTTAAAAAACCTTTACCATTTATAATGGCTGATCATAAGATACCGTATGTAGCTACTGCCTCTGTAGCCTATCCATTCGACTATCAAGCCAAAGTAAGAAAAGCGAAGCAAATCCATGGATTTAGATATATACATTTACTCTCTCCATGCCCTCCAGGTTGGCGTTTCGACTCTTCGCTGACAGTAGAAATAGCAAAATTGGCTGTGGATACTGGAATTTGGCCCTTATTTGAAATTGAAAATGGAGAGTTCAGATTAACTGGAGTTAGTAAAACTCATCTAGATAAAAAGAACAGGAAGCCAGTAATAGAATACTTAAAACTGCAAGGAAGATTTAGCAAATTAACAGAGGAACAAATAAAGGAAATACAAGATGCTGTTGATGAGATGTGGGAAGAAATAGCAGCTAGAATTAAGAAATAAAATTTTTTACATGAGAGTTTTTGCATTAACGTGTTTTATACTGTAATGCGCAAGTAATGCGATGCTAATAAGCCAAGACCATGCGTTGCTAATGCTGCTGAAATGCCCAGGATTAGCATTTCCGTTCCTTTCTTCATTGGATTTACCGAGCTTAGTAATCCTATAAGAGACCCTACGATAAGAATTGCTATGCCAGAAAGAACATAAGAAGATACAACTCCTATTAGACCACCTATTCCTAGCAAGTAAGGTATTACCGGAATTATAGCCCCAGTAATGTAGGAAAGCGCAGTCACTCCGGCACTCTTTTTAGGACTTTCCTCAACCTTTGGTGCAATGATATCTTCTGCAACATCAACCAATTGTGGTGAGATATCTGAAGCTATATTTTCTTTTATCCCTAACTCTGTTAAAATCCCAGAAAGCCTTTTTGCAACTTCTTTTCTGTCGACAAGCTTCTGTATTTCTATCTTTTTTCTTTTATTTTCATTGATTTCTTTCCCAGATTTGGTGGAAAGATAAGCTCCTATTGCCATTGATAAAGTACCTGATGCCCCAACTATTAATCCAGATATTCCAACTAAGAATGGTACATTAAAGGCTCCAGACAAACCCGAAGTAGCAGCTAGTACTTCCACAAGTCCATCACTTATCCCGTAAACAAAATCGCTAACATCTTTTGATTTAACGCTAGAGATCATTTCTTCATGTACTGCCTCATCAACGCTTAGATCTTTCATCATTTGTCTTTCTTCTTCATCTAATTCTTCGCTTTTTGATAGCTCATAATACTTCTTTATATCGCTTTCTTCTCCACTCTCTAGAAGCTTGGTAGTTAGTTCTAGGCCAAAGAGTTTTCTGAAGATAACGTAAAAGTTTATCTTCAGTTTATCAAATAATCCTAGTTTTCCCAGTTTTATATTCCTTTTTTCGGCTATTTGCTTCCAGATTTCTGAATGCTTTTTCTCCATCTGTGACATTTTATATAAGTATATCTTAGTAAGGCGATCTTTTTCAATATCGCCTAGTTTTTTATAAACTTCGCTGTCGAATAACTCTTCAATATAGTTTTTGTTATAGTCCATAATGTAATTTATAATCACTCTTATTTAAAAGTCTTTCTATTTTATCGTAGCTTAATAAGAATATAATGGGAGTAAATTTTTTATTGATTAAACTAAAATTTTATATGAAAATGGAATTTAGTATAAGCTTATCTGGAGATTTTGATAATCCCGAAGTTGAACTCCCAAATAGGAAGACTAAAGCAGACGAACTTTACTCAGAAAGTCCTTTGTTTGCCTTTCTAGTCTCAATACCTCATTGCATTGGAGAGGCTTTTGAAAGCGTTTGTAAGAGAGAAGGAGTAAAACTAAAGGATTGTAAGATCAAAGCTGTCTATGAATTAGACGAAAAACAATTTATGTTAGGCTACCCAGTAATTCGAAGGATAAAAGTATATATCTCAAATAAGGGCTGTACAATAGAAGAAATTAAAGAAATGATAAATAAAGTTAAAAAAGAGTGCCCTATCTATTTAAGTTTTCAAGAAAAAATTGAGATTCTTCCTAGCTAAAGACTATTCTCACGTCTACTGCAAAAGCTCCTTTTTCATTTACAAATAATGGGTTAATATCCATCTCTTTAATGTTTAAGTCCACTATCATTCTTGATACACTAATTATAGTCCTTATTAATGAATTCTCGTCGTAACCTCTCTTTCTGGCGTTTAGCATGTCATGTATTTTGCTTTCAACAAGGAGTTCCTGTGCTTCATCTTCATAAATAGGCGAAATTCCATAAGACACGTTTTTAAGCACTTCAACATAAATTCCTCCGCTTCCCACAATTACTGTATGTCCAAATACTGGGTCTTTCAGACCACCAATATAAACCTCTAGCCCGCTAAGCTGTTCTTGTATCATAACTCTTTTTGTTATTTTAGAGAGTTGGTTATAAACGTCCTTAACTTGGTCTTTCTCAACGTTAACTACAACTCCTTTCATTTCAGTTTTATGCACTGGTTGGTCTGGAGATATCTTCATAACTACTGGATAACCGATTGAATCTGCTATCCTTTGTGCTTCCTCTACACTTTCTGCTATTCCCCATTTAGGTGTTCTGATACCATAAATTTCCATCAGTTTCATTGCTTCATAATCTCTCAATGTCTGTTTTCCTTTTACTAGTTCTACTGCGCTCTCAATTGGTTGAACTGTTCTAATCTTCTTTCTTGGTACTGGTTTACTTACTAGGTATTTGATTGCTTTTACTGCGTCTTCGGGAAAAGTGTAGCCCGGAATACCGGTTGTCTCTAAGATCTTTAATGCAGTATCTTCATCTAACCCCATTGTAACTCCTATTATGCCTTTTCCTTTATAGTTTGAAATTACCCTAGCTACATCAGTACAGCTTACCATTGGTAATGCTTGAACGATCACAAGCTTTGTACAACTCAGATCGCTAACTACTTTTAAAGCTGAGTAGTATCTCTCCTTAGTTGCATCTCCAGTTAAGTCTAACGGATTCCTTGGAACTGAAGTAGGTGGCAATATCTTGTTCAAATTTTCTTTAATCCAATCTGGGATTTCAACTAGTTTTAATTTGTTCTTTTCAATTTCGTCTGAAGTTAAGACACCATGGCCACCTGAGTTTGTTATTACTAAAATCTCATCATTTATTGGTTCAGAATACATTAGGAGTTTAGCTAAGTTTAACATATCATGAAGGTTTTCAACTAATATACCACCCACAGTTCTAACTGCTGCTTTGAATACTTCGAACGATCCAGCCAAGCTTCCAGTGTGAGTTTTTGCTGCTGCTGCACCATTACTCGTTGTTCCACCTTTAAGAAATACTACTGGTTTCCTTTTTGTAGCGTCTGGCAAGGTTTCAAGGAAAGCATTCCCATCAGACACTCCTTCAATATACACAAATATAGCTTTTGTTTCTGGGTCTCTGGATAAATAATCAATGACTTCATATTCTTTAACATCAGCTTGATTACCTAGGCTAACCATGTAGCTAATTCCTACTCTGTATTTTTGAGCCCAATTTAACATGTAGACTCCTAAACCACCGCTTTGGACAACTAAGCCAATATTGCCCCTCTTTACATCTGTATATGCAAATGTGGCATTTAACTCTGGGGTAATAATTCCAAATGTATTTGGCCCTAATACTCTTATTCCTCCTTTTCTGGCTATGCTTATTACCTCTTCTTCAAGCTTCGCTTCACCCACTTCTTTAAATCCTGCAGTTATTACTATTGCAGCTTTTACTCCTTTTTCAACGGATTCTTCCATTACTTGTGGTACAGCCTCTCTTGGAACAGTTATTACTACTAGATCAATAGGATCTGGAATCTCCTTGACACTCTTGTATGCTTTTATTCCTTCAACGTCTTCTGCCTTTGTATTTACTGGATAAAGTTTCCCATGATAGGTAGAAAGTAGATTCCTAAATACAACATTTCCAACTTTCTCCTTATATCGTGATGCTCCTATTACTGCTATGCTTTTAGGTTTAAATAACTCATCCAATGGCATAGATAAATTAAAGAAAAAGTTAAATAAATAATTTGTGAATGATAAGGCTATTCTAATCCTAAAAACTTAATTTACTCACTGTAAGTTAAACAAAGAGTATAAGAACTAGCTGGTTAGGTGCAAGTCTACATTTAGACAGTTATCATTAAAGATCATCATTTCTAGTTCTCAGAGATCTTATTAAAGCTTAAGCTAACATTCGCCTTGTGTTAATAAAGAACAATTTAAATTGCTAACTGTAAGACTGTTTTCGTAGTAAATTAATGCTATTATAAAAGACCATTATTCTTTTTTATATTTTTAAAATTAGTTTAGTAGAGTTCAACAAGTAAGCCATTTAAACTGTATTTGATAAAAAAGATTATGCATAATAAAAGAGGGATTTCAACCGCAATTATAGCAGTAATAATTGTAATAATAGTAGTGATAGCAGCAGTTGCAGTTTACTACTTAATTTCTAAGAGGTCAACATCACCGGTTACACTTACAGTTGTTACTTTTTCTGGTGAATCAGCAGATTTCATTCAATATGAAGGTAATTTATTTTCTCAACAACATCCTGGAGTAACAGTTAAAGTAATTACTTATCCTTTTAGCGATTATATTACTGAAGAACTAACTGCACTAAAATCCCATTCGTCTCAATATGATCTGATAGGCTTTACCTCTACATCGGCTCAAGAAGTTGCTCCTTATTTAGAGCCGCTAAATCTTACCTCTTTCAATGTATCTGACCTTATAATGCCACAAGAAGACTTCGGAGGAATTATATACAATACTACCACTCATCAAAACGAGACTGTTGGAATTGCATATGAGACAGCTGTATATTTATTGGCATATAAGACTTCAATTTTTGATAATGCAACTTTACAGCAAGAATTTTATAACGAATATCATATGAATATGTCTCCATTAACATGGAAAAATTGGAGCGTAGTCATAGATGTTGATAATTTCCTGGTTTCTCACAACATTACAAAATACGGATTGCTAATAGATGATCATGAAGCACATGGAATTATAGATGCATTTCCAGCTATCTTTGGCTACTACTATGCAAGAAATAGCACTCTAAATGGAGGAATTGTAGGGGGAATACCAGGGTTTAACATAATGTTTGAAGGAAAGATTTTGCCTGGTTATTCATATCCATTACCTGCATTTAATTCAACGCCTGGAATTGAAGCACTAGAGACATATAAGCAATTAGTCTCCTACGAACCTTCTCCATCCCAAGTACAAATATGCTATGGTAATATTGCAGACTATTATCCTCAAGCTGCAGGAGCATTTCTCTTTACTTCTCAGCTCTCTTACCTTAACTCTTCTGAAGCTCAAGAAACATCTTTAGCTCCATTACCCTCTGGATATGCAGAAACCGGGACTGATTTTCTTGGTATAAGCAAATATTCTACTCATAAGCAATTAGCACTAGAGTTCCTACAGTTCTTAGTCTCACCGGAAGCTCAAGTTACAGCATTTATAAAATTTGGTAAATTCCCAATATCTAAAGAAGCTTACGGCATGTTGCTTTCAAATACATCAATACCATCTTATCAAAGAGAATGGCTATCCTCTGTTTATAAAGCAGCTTTAGAAGCGTGGGCTAATCCACCAAATATTCCAGTAACTTATGAACAACTAATACCGTCATTTAATACACAAGTGTTTGAGTATCTAGAAGGTGTTGTGTCCTCACCTCAGCAAGCATTAAATACTGCTGCATCAAAGTGGATTTCATTCCTGCAAAGCTACTATGGGTAAACGAAATGAGTGTTGAGCTAAAAGATGTAAGCAAGAAATATGCAAAGAATTTCGCAATAAAGGATATAAATCTAAAAATAGGTAAAGGAGAATTTTTTGTACTTTTAGGTCCTTCTGGTTCTGGTAAGACAACTATTTTAAGATGTATAGCTGGATTAGAGAAAATTGACGAAGGTAAAATATTAATTGATGATAAAGACGTCACTAATTTACCACCATCGAAGCGAGATATAGCGATGGTTTTCCAGAATTTTGCTCTCTATCCAAACAAAACAGTTTATGAGAATCTGTCTCTGCCAATAGAGTATCTGAAGAAAGAAGAAAGAGACAAGATAATAGAAGAGGTTTCAAAAAGGCTAGGGATAAATCAGCTTTTATCAAGATACCCTTCTGAGCTTTCTGGAGGACAACAGCAAAGAGTCGCTTTGGCTAGGGCTCTAGTAAGAAAACCAAAAATATTCTTGATGGATGAACCATTATCTAATTTAGATGCACCACAAAGAATGAGTGCTAGAAAATTAATAAAAGAGATACAAATGGAGAACTCAATAACTACGCTTTATGTAACTCATGATCAAACAGAAGCCATGGCAATAGCTGATAGGATTGGTATTATATTTAATGGCAAAATAATTCAAGTTGGTACTCCAGAAGAAATATATGAAAATCCAGTAAATGAGGAAGTTGCAAGCTTCTTTGGCAATCCGCCAATGAGTATATTAGATGGACAAATATTAGATATAAAAGGTAAAATTGGTGTTAGAGCTGAGGAAGTAAGACTTAATGAAGGGGACTTTATAGGGGAAGTAAAGGATATTGAGTTTTGGGGGGATAAGTACCTGGTTTATATCAGATTTAAAGATGAAGAAATAAAAGCTTTCTCTAAATCTAGACTAAAAATCGGTGAAGAGATAAGATTTTCTCTTATAAAATATAGGGTGATAAAATGAAGTACTCAATGCCTTACATAGTGTATATTATAGGATTTGGATTAATTCCTTTCATTTATACATTCTTCTTCTTTGGCGTTCATTTATCATCAGCATTTAAGGGACTTTCATTAGTTCCACTCAATGAAATTGTTTACAATACTTTCTTTTTCTCTTTCTTTACCGCTCTATTCTCCTCAATAATAGGCTTAATTTTAGCTGTTGCAATAGATGCTATAAAAAAGGGAAGTAGAGTCTTATCCCTTCTTATTATGCTTCCCTATACTATACCGTTCACCTCGTCTGCTTTAATTTGGGCAATAAGTTTTTATGGCAAATATGGATGGTTTAGTTATTTGCTTCACATAAATTTTGACCCTTTATACTTTCCTTCTACAGCATTATATGCTGTTACCTTGGTTAGTATATGGACATCTATACCAATGTCTTTTCTAATAATTTTTTCATCTTTAAGATCTGTTCCAAAATATGTAAGAGAATCCGCCCAAATGGACGGCCTTTCCTTATCGGAGTACTATTCTAAAATAGCAGTTCCAATGGTAGGAAAAGCGTTTTGGCTTTCTTTTCTTCTTCAATTTATTTTAGCCATGGGGAATTTTGATTTACCATATGTTCTTACTCAAGGAGGTCCCGGGTTTTCTACAACTACATTACCCCTCTTAGTGTATTATGAGATTTTCCAACTGGGAGACTTTTCTGGCGGTTCTTTAGTAGCTGCGATATTAAGCTTATTTGTTACCATACCAGCGGTTCTCCTACTCCTTCTCCTTAGAAGCAAAAGGAGTGGATTGAAATCGTTATCAATAAAAATCCCTGATAAGGTCTTTATTTCCCTCTTAGCTATAGTTTTGACTATATTCCTCTTTTTCCTAGATTTCCCAGTTTATTGGATGTTTTTGGTTGCATTTAGAAATTCGTTACTTGACTTTCGATCACCACCATTACTATTACCAGAACATCTAACTGGAAAGTATTTCATTACATCTCTATTTTCCTCAGTTCCATATATGGTATCTAGCATAATAGTTGCAGTGACTGCTGCAGTCTTTACTATATTAATCTCCTTACCCTCCGCTTATGAGATCTCAAGGGGTAAAGGAAGGTTTCTATTGCCACTATCTATTTACCTTTATTCTTTACCATCATCATCTTATATAATTCCGCTTTTCCTTTTCTTCTCTTATGTAGGCTTATTGAACACTTGGTGGGCTCTAATTTTATCTACTCCTATATTTACAGCAACGTTTGCAATATGGGTGTTTTACAACTACTTTTTAGGTTTTCCCAGAGCATATGATGATGCAGCAGAGGTTTTCAATATAAAGAGAAAACTCACTAGGATAATTATGCCAATGTCTAAAACATCGTTATTCTCAATTTTCCTTCTTTCATTTATCTTCAATTGGCATTTGCTTTTTTACCCATTAATTCTAACTCAAACACCCTATAATTTCTCATTTCCTCCACAAGGGGCACAGACTATAACGATATTTGCACTATTAGCAATTGGTAATGAGTCAATAAATTGGGGTTTACTTGCTTCATCAGCTTTGGTAGCTGCTTTGCCAGTAATGATAGTAACTATAATCTCTATAGATAGGATGCTAAGGAGCGAACAAGGAAGCGGATTAAAGTTTATTTAATAGTAAAAAATAAAAATCATTGTTTTTAAATTAAGGTTATGCGATTATTACCACTTAGCATAATATTACTAGTTTTAGGTATACTGTTCCTTTTGCTAACACCTTTATCTCATCCTATAAAGGTAGATAACGTGATAGAAATTCCACCAAATTCCTCTTACGTCGTGGGTTATAATGGTAATTCTGAGGTTTTGTTCTCATACAATTCTACTTTTCCTATTAATGTTACAGGTTATCCCTCTGGCGCAACTAAGAGTAACGATAGTATTATTTATGTTATTTGCTTTTTCTCCTCTTCACCGGGAAATCTTTATCTTTCAAATCATAATCCAGAATCAACTACAGTCTATTATACTTTATATGAAGCCAGTGGATTGTCTTTATATATAGAATATTTCACTGTCTTTGGCCCTATACTAATTGTAGGTGGTGTAATTCTCTTTATATATGCTAGATTAACTCATAAAAAGTGATGGAATTCATTTTGAATTAGCAAGATTTTTCCTATAGTTTTTTTGGCTTCATCTCTGTAAGGGGCTAAGTTAATTTCATAAGGCCTTAGTCCTTTGCATTCTAATTTTAAAATTTCATCTCTTATATCACCCATTTTCTTTGCCAAAGCCTTTATCTCTTTTGACTCAAAACCTAACGACTCCACCAGATTTCTCGCTTTTCTAACTTTCTTCCTTAACTCATGAAAGTCATTAATATCACTTATTTGAACGTAGATTTTAAGAATGTTATTGTAAATTAAAAGCCTACTGCAACAAACTTTATTTAGATAACATCCATTAAGTTTTTCTACTTTCTTTAAAGCTCTTATAGCAAGTTGATCCCTTTTTTCATCTTTAATTTGACAAATATCAATATCTCTAACTTTTCCTAGAGTCGAGATAGCCTCTTTAGCTAAGTATAAGCACTCACCGTTTTCATATATAGGGTAGAATGAGGATAATATATCGTAATATTTTCTCAAATAGACTCTGGCATCGTGAATGCTTTCTTCATCAATCTTCTTAATTTTTAAAGCTTCTTTTAGGTTTTTGTTTGCGTAAATCTCAGGACGTGAATTTGTCAACTCTCATCACTATTTCTTTATTTACTTCATCAAATTCTTTATCTGTATGGATTATATCTTCCTTTTTAGATAGTGAAATTAGGGCATCTTGGAATTTATTAATGTAACTCTCATATGCAGTATATACATCATCCTTGATGCAAATATCAATCCCTGCACTTAATGGATCTAAATAGCCTCTCTTCTTTATTATTCTTTTAATTATTTCCTCTGGACTTGAAACTAGAGTAAAAGTTAATGTGGGTTTAGGAAACACTGAAAGTACATCCTCCATCCATCCTCTTTCTAAACCCCTTGCTAATCCCCATGCAGTCAGAGTAAGTGTATAACCATCAGCTAATGCAATAAATCCAGCATCTAGAGAAGGTTTTATGTAGTTTTCAATCTGATCAGCTAAATCAGTTACATAAGCAAGGAAGAGAGTCCTTCTTTCAAATACAATATTTTTCTTTACTTGGGCTATTCTTTCACCAATTAGCTTTGACATTTGTAAGCCTAATATTGTCACTCCATATCCCTTTTTTTCTAAGTATCTTTTTACAGCCTCTAAATGGGCTGTTCTTCCAGATCCTTCAATTCCTTCAAATGCTATAATCAATATACTCACCTACAACTTTTCTTATTTCCATCTGTATTTCTTTAGGCGTCTTATTTCCATCTATTATCACAAAATTTTCATCCTTAGCTATCTTGTCATACATCTCTACTATCAACGCCTGGTATTTAAGGAATCCCTCTTCTGGTGGCAATCCGGGGAAAATGTCAGATCCAGCTTCCTGTGGTTTTATCTTTCTTTTTGCTTTTCTTATCCTTTCTAATGCAATCTCTGGTTGAACTCTGATATAAAATGTGACATCTGGTTTTATTGCAAATGAGTATAATTTCTTAACCCAATCAAGACTAACTCCCCTAACTGTATCTCTTGTGTATGCTGTATATACATATCTATCACAAATTACTACGAATCCAGATTTTAACATAGGTAAAATATATCTCTCGTATCTATCAGAAAAATCAGTAGCATGAATAAGGCTAAAGGTTAATGGGGTTAGCAAGTCTTTCTTTTTAGCTTCTTTAATAATATCATGAATCCAGTCAGATGAATTCCATTCAGTTAAGTAAGCATCTCTTCTCATCTCAATCCAGTCTTTTAGGAGAGAAGCTTGACTTGATTTGCCAGATCCATCAATTCCTTCAAACGCTATTAGAACTCCTTTCTTCATAACTTTACCCCATCAACGTATTTCTCTATTGAATTTTTCACGATATTTCCATAACTCATTAACTCTTTCTTATTTATGTCCTCTTTTAAAAACTTTAACTGTTTCTTCTTAACTTTTTTATAAGCTGACCTACAGATTAAACCCATAAGTAACGCCTCGTCATACATAAAACCGGGCAAAATAGAGTTTTTAATAAACCTATAACATGCATCAAAAGGATTAAGATAACCGGCCATCTTAAAAACTAAGGATAGAAACACAGAAGAAGCTACGTAAAAAGAATATTTACCAGTAATAGAATCTAAAATTTCATTAAAAACTTCAATTGGAGGTTCAATGGCATTAAAAAAGGCAATAGCTTCCAACCATTCCTTTCTACCTAATTTTTTACCTTCCGTTAGAACTCCTTCTCTCATGCCAAAAGATGATACAATTAGTGACTTAGGATTGAAATATTTTATTAATTCGTCAATTATAACTGAAGCAGAATGTATGGTGTAAGCTCTTTCCTTACCGATTCCGGGCAGGGAAGCTCTGGCTTCGAGATCAAGAGAAGGTAAAATCGATGAATACTTAGAAATATTATTAAGAGGTACTGAATATCCATGAATTGACTTCAAAGGTGAGGAAGACAATTTAGAATCCATTTTGGCCAATGCTCTCATATTACCTCCAGAACCTACAATTATTTCGTGTTTTTTGATATTTATTGTAGATAAATTATCGAGAACTGTCTTTCTTATCTCTTTTTCAGTACTATTCACAAGCTTTAATGCCCCAAAAGGTAACTGGAATACTTTACTTACGTTCCCATTTTCTATTTCTATTAGTTCTAGAGAGCCACCTCCTAAGTCAAACGCTATGGCATCGTTAATAGGCAAAGTGTTCAAAATACCTATCCCTGCGTATCTACCTTCTTCCTCACCAGAAACGACCTTGACTTCATGCCCTATTATTTTTCTTAACGACTCTGCCACTTCTTTTCCGTTTTCAGCATATCTAAATGCACTAGTACCAACTATTTTTACGTCCTCAACTCTTTTATATTCAATTATCTTTTTAAAAAAAGAAAAAGCCTTCTCAGCTTCCTTTATCTTTTCCTCATTTATGCGGTTGTTTTGTAGTCCTTCTCCTAATCTTACGAAGAATTTTTGAGATCCTATAATTCTAAAAGTAGAATTTGAGAAAACTTGATATAGCATAAGTCTAAAAGAATTAAATCCAGCATCTATTACAACACTGTACATTCAAATCATCTTTAGCACCTTCTGAGTTAAAAGCATTTTTAGAACTCCTTTGCTATTGTTTAAATCATAATCCACCAAAGCTATACCACCTTTCTTTAGTTCTATGTTAGCTCCAGTTAAGGCCTTTATCATATTTGAAAGATAAGGATCATGACCAACAATTAACACTGTAATATTATCTTGGAAATCTTTCAATTTCTCTATAAATTGTGCTGGATCTTTATCTGGTGCAAGATCATCATAAGTCTCTATCTTAACAGTGTCGATTCCTAGTTTATCTATTATTTCCTCTGCAGATTGATACGCTCTTAAGAAGGGACTAGAGACAACTTTATCTATTTTAATTCCTAACTCATCTATGAAATTGGCAACTCTTTTCATCTGTTTTACTCCTTTCTTTACTAATTTTCTATCTTTGTCATCTTTACCTTCTATCCGGGGTTCTGCGTCCCCATGCCTTACTATTAAGAGACTAATCATTATGTATTAGTTATCTAACTTACATTATAAGGATTTCTAAATAAAATATAGAGATCTAAATAAAATATGGAGTACCATATATTATATTTTTGTTTATAAACTGACGGTAGTTAAAGTACATGTGAGACAATTTATAGGTGCTTTTCTCTCGACTTTTCTTCAGTGGTATGCTTTCTTTTTATTCTCTCAACTTTCCTTTTTCGTATTCCCTATTTACATTTTTGTTATAGGTTTTATCTTTAGAGTTATTGGAGGTCTCTTTTTCGGTTATATAGGTGATAAAATAAGCAGAAGAACAGCCCTAATTTCCGTTAACTTAATTTTATCTGCTTTCTCTCTTCTTCTTTTCTTTTTTCCTAACAAAGCAAGTTTGGTACTTTATAGAGTTGTACAAGGGTTAACTTTAGGAGGAGAATGGGGAGGAGCTTCAACAGTATTGATTGAAACATACTCTTCTTCGCGCTATAGAGGGTTTATATCTAGTATTATACAGCTCACGGTTCCAATAGCAATAATATTTTCATCTATCTCTATTTTCTTAGTCTATGAGATAGGAGAGGAAGCATGGAAGATCTTCTTAGTCCCCATTTCTATTTTATCGTTAATCACTATTCCCCTTCTAAGAGATATAAGTAATGTAAGGGGCTCATCCTTTCCCCTTGTTGAGGCTGTAAAAGAGGATTGGAGAAATATAATGAAAGCTATAGGAATTAAAATAAGTGAAAGTGCTATATTTTATGTCTTTACAACCTATGTATTTTCAACTGGAAAAGTTGCACTATTAGTTTCCCTTGCAGTAATTATACAATTATTTACTATGCCGTTTTTTGGTTATTTGACTGATATTATAGGAAGGAAAAAAGTTGTTTACTTGGGCGTTAGCTTAATGGTTATTTCAACATTCTTTTTTCCTAATACAATAGGAGAGATAATAATGAGCATATCAGATTCAGCTCTTTATGCTCCTCAAGCATCAATATTTACGGAGACCTTTAAAAAGAAATATAGGTACACTGCGTCAAGCCTTTCTTATCAGTTAGCAAGTTTAATTGGTGGTGTAATTCCCCCTATTCTTCTATCTGATATAAAACCACTCTTTGTTCTAATCCCTTATGCTATTATAACTCTTATTTCATTATATTTTGTTCAAGAAACTAGGGGGAAGAAGCTTGAGTAATCTCGTATTTGCTTAAGTATCTTAATCTCTCCGGGAGGGATGGGTGAGTCCTTAATAAGGTGTTGTCTTCGTAATTACTTATTAGCTCTTGTTTTATGAAATATAACTGAAAATCTGGGATATTCTTCAAAAGATAGTTTGGCATGGTTCTCCCCAGATACCCTATCTTTATTAAAGCATTTTCAAGATACACTGTTAACCATCTATTATCTTTTACCGCAGTAATATCAGCCCTTTTCTCCATAATTCTGTGAAAAAAGATAAAGATAGGAAACGCTAGTATAAACATTGGTATAGCAAAGATATATGAAATGTTTGTTAGATATATGTAGAGAATATTATAGCCTATTAATCCAAGGACTTGGACTTCCATATCATGATTCTTTAGGTGGGAAAGTTCATGTGCTGTAACACCTATAATCTCATTATCTTGTAAAGAATTAAGAATGCCAGAAGTATATGCAATAGCTTTGTAAAATATATTTCCAAAAGCAAGGGCATTAGAATAGTTAGTTCTTGCAATGAAAATATTGGGCTTTTTCATCTTAAATAAACTAGACGTATATTCAACTAAATGCTCTAAATTAGGATCATCATTTTTCTTTAGTTTAAGAGAGAATATCATGATTAATGGAGAGATTAAATACCATATAAAGAAAATAAGTGAGATTTCTCCAATTTCTAAATAGAGATTTGATGGTATAAATGTAGACAATAATAGCGAAAGTGTAAGTAACAAACTGAATGAAATAAAGTAATATCTTAACCACCACGATTTCATAATATTATCTTAGAGTATTTGGTAAAATATTTGTTCAAACATATAAGGGACGTTTAAGTATAAAATTGCAAATATACTAATGAGGAAACCGAACAAAACTAATTGTTTTCTATGAAATATGAGAATAATTTTTGTAAATAAGTTCTCCATGATATGGTATAAGAACTTTATAAGGTAACGATATTAAGAATTTGAATGAGTTAACAGCTTGTTCGTAATCCCAGCAGAAAAACTCTAGAGGCGGTGTTAGTTCATCTACATTTCTAACTGCATCGCCTGTTATTAGAATTCCCTCACCAAACAATGCGATATGTCCTTTAGTATGTCCCGGCACATGAAGAACTTTAAATCCAGATAGTTCTTCTCCTCCCTTTAACTTAACGTCAACTGTAGGTATCTCAATTTTCATATTGTTAATTCTATCTAATGTTTTCTTTATCTCTTTTTCGTCGACGTTTTTTAACACCTTTTTTACCTCATTAAAATCAACTTTTTCTATCTTAAACTCTTCAAGTTCATGAGCATAGATTTTTGCCTTAGCCTCTCTCTTAATTCTTTCTGCATTTCCAAAATGATCAGGGTGAGAATGAGTAATTACAACATCAGAAATATCTGAAATCGAATATCCCCAGCTCCTTAAGAATTTCTCTAAGATATCAAAATTTTCTGGAAGACTGGTATCAACTATCATTAGACCTCCATTAGGCCCATTCTCTATTATAGTAACGTTATGATTCAAGACTGAGCCAAAGAAATCTGGTTCTAATAGTTCAGCAATTCTTACTCTTTCAGCTATTTTCACCATCTTTTGTAAACCTCGGTATAAATTCTATTGGTGGTTTAATCTCATTAAGCTTAACATAAGGTTTCCCGTCTATTTTGACTACTCTTTCAGCAATTATATCACAGTACCTACACTCTTCACAACTTCTCTCTTCACATCTATTATATTTAAAGTAGCTAAGCCAATTTGAGGGGAATGCTGTATTGTCTACATACACTTTCATTAGTATCTCGTATTCGTTAGAAGCATTTATCTTTCTTAATGCTGATGTAGTTGCTCTACCTTGAACATAGCTAAGAATATCGAGCAAGTTTCCTTCATATTCTCTCTCCGAGTAGGCTTTAACTACATTAATTAACCAATCTGTTTTCTTATTTCTTCCAGCGATCTTAAATCTATCAATACCTATTTCTTCATAATAATGTAAATCTTCTGGCCTTATCCATCTCATTCTTATTATATTTGCAAAGTCATTTCTTACCTCTGTTGCACAAAATAATACTGGATATTCGAACCAAACATTCTTTACTCCATCTTTTGTAGAAAGATAAGAAGTTACCTGGTCATGAGTAAGTTTGTAGGGACACCCCCAAAGGCAAGTGTTATTTGTGATGACTTCAATATCAGCATTATATTTTCTAGCTAGTTTTGAAGAAGCTTCAAGTAGCGAAAAGTTCCTATTGGCATCTTCATCCATTATTATAGTATTTACTCCCATTTTCAAATACTCTTCAACTTTTCTTATGTTAGTGATCCTAGCAAAAGAGGAGATTGAAACCTCAATATTTGGATATTCTCTTTTTATAAAATAAACTAGATATGGTAAAGCCACAATAAATCCGTCTACACCAAAATTAACTAGTTTGTGAATTTCCTCTTTAAGGCTATTGAGAAACTTTTCATCATATTCCTTACCGTGAAGGTTTGCTGTGTTCATTGTGTAAAGAAATTTGATATTATAAGAATGTAAAACGTTTATATGTTCTTTTAGTTTCTCATCGTCAACTTTAGGCAAAATAAATGACGCTCTTCCATGACCAGTTAATGTCTCTGTTTGGCTTCCATACATATATTTTACTGGATATTTATGGATTTTCTCTGGCAACTGATCATCAAAGTTTGTTGCTACAACTAGCCTCATAATTACTAGTATCATGATGAAAATTTAAAATTTGTGTATTTTTCTTATTGTTGAAAAAATATAGTAGGACTCAAGGTGTTAATAACGTCAATAGTTCAACTTGTTTTCTTCTTTGCTACTACGAAATAGAACAAATTAAGTGCTTTCTCTTCATATACTAAAACATCAAGAAGTTTATAGAATAAATTTTTGTAATAGCTGTTAGTCTGTAACCTTCTATATATGTAGTATATATATTTGTAGTCTTTTGGTCTTCCTCCAGCAAATAGTGGAATGTAAGGCATTATAAATCTCAGATAAATTGAAAGATAAAGTCTCTTTAATGGATTATCTGGTTTTCCCATAGCTATAAATCCAATAATATTCCTTGACACTCTGTTCATTTCCTTTATTACAGGTTCTAGGTTATCTGCTGCATGCAAAGCAAAACTGCTCATTACAATGTCAAAGGCGTTATCTCTAAAAGGTAATGAATCAAATGATGCTAAAACTTTGTCATCTTCAACTAACGCATTCATGAGCATATTTTCTGCGTAGTCAGAAATCACTGAGAAAAAATGTCCTTTATAGATTTTCTTGAAAACATAAGTGAGTTCTCCTTTTCCTGCAGCTACATCGAGAACGACCTTTGGTTTTTTATAATAGTTAAGAATTGTTTTTACTAGGTTAGCTCTCCATTTCACGTCTTGGTTGAATGAGATAAACCTGTTTGCTCTATCGTAAGACTTAGGGATGTTATTGTAAACTTGTCTTAGCTCTTCATCGGTAGCCTTTATTGACATCAAGAGATATTATCTTTATAATTTAAAAAATAAACTGGATTTAAATCAGAGATGCTAAACGTTTTTAACCATAATATGCTAAATATGTATAATGAAATATATTTCCGTTAAAGATGCGCTTGGGAAAAAGTTAGGTTATGATACTACTTTAGTGACTCCTCAAGGTGCATCAGTTCTTTTGCCAAAGGGTCATATTATAAAAGAGGAAGATGTAAGTAAGCTGATGGATTCCGGCGTTTATTATATATGGATTGATGAAGGTGAAGAAGAAAAGGACGTGGTGTATGAGTGGGACATAACGCCTTATGTTGCATCTAAAATAGTTGGAGAAAACGTTAAGATAGTTCAAGGGAAGCAAGGAGCAACATTATTATACTCTAAATTGCCTGGAATCTTAAAACTGGATGTAGACGGAATAGTTAATTTCAATTTAAATCAGAAAGTCCTTATAATAACTGGTTCTGAAAATGAAGCCTTTGGTAAAGAAGAGTTAATAGGATTTGTTGAAGCCATTCCGTTCTCGATGAAAAAATCTGAGCTAGAAAGTCTAGCATCTTCAAGCAAAACGCTTATTGATATAATTCCGTTCAAATATAAGAAAATAGGATTAGTAATTACTGGAACTGAAATTTATGAAGGGAGAAAGCAAGATCAATATTATCCAGTGATAAAGGCAAAATGTGACAAATATGGTTGGGAGATCGTGAGCAAGGAAATAGTTCCAGATGACGAAGATAAGATAGAAAAAGCGATAAGAAACGCAAAAGATAGTGGTGCTGAAGCGATAATTATAACGGGCGGAACATCAGTAGATCCTACTGATAGAACAGTTTATGCAATTCAGAAGGTGGCTAAAATTGTTTCACATGGAATTCCAATGAAACCTACAACAATGTCCATAATAGCATATTGGGATTCAACTCCTATTTTTGGTATCTCCGCAGGAGGCATTTACCACAGAGAATATAACTCTATTGATAAAGTCTTTACCTTGTTAATGGCAGGAATTAAATTAACGCAAAAGGATATAGCGAAAATGGGTATAGAAGGTTTATCATGGTCATTTAGGTCGGTTAAAAGTGGATGATCCTCTTTCTTTTTATAACTTTACTTTTTTATCTAATTTATATGCTTGAAAAAGTTAGATTCGACTTACCGCAAGAAGAAATACCAGATAAATGGTACAATATTTTACCGGATTTACCAGAGCCATTACCACCACCTCAAGATCCTACTGGAAAAGCGTTTGAGATCTTAAAACAAGCATTGCCAAGCAAAGTATTAGAGTTAGAGTTTTCCCAAGAAAGATATATCAAAATCCCAGATGAAGTTCTTCAACGATATCTGCAAGTTGGAAGACCAACACCAGTAATTAGGGCAAGAAAATTAGAAGAATATCTAGGAGGTCATCTAAAGATATACATGAAGATGGAGAGTCATACATATACCGGATCACATAAAATAAACAGTGCCCTTGCCCATGTTTTCTATGCAACTTTAGATAATGCTAAATTTGTTTCGACTGAAACTGGTGCAGGCCAATGGGGCTCTGCAGTAGCTCTTGCTGCTGCTTTATTTAAAGTTCCTGCTCATGTTTTCATGGTTAGAACGAGTTATTATGCGAAACCTTATAGGAGATATTTAATGCAAATGTATGGTGCAAATGTTCATCCTAGTCCCTCTGAGTTTACTAGATACGGAAAAGAAGTACTTGCCAAAGACCCTAACACTCCAGGGTCATTAGGTATTGCAATTTCTGAAGCCGTAACTTATGCAATAGAGAATGGAGGGAAATATGTGGTCGGTAGTGTTGTTAATTCTGATATCCTTTTTAAGACAATAGCAGGTATGGAAGCCAAGAAACAAATGGAAATGATTGGTGAAGACCCAGACTATATTATAGG
>ERZ1684502.58-NODE-58-length-32584-cov-190.836208_pt1 | contig 32584 bp, 35 predicted proteins | sample MGYA00580192_ERZ1684502 | MGnify/ENA primary metagenome ERZ1684502 (study PRJEB41476, sample SAMN13258264) | hydrothermal vent metagenome | biome: caldera [ENVO_00000096]; feature: acid hot spring [ENVO_00002120]; material: acidic water [ENVO_01000358] | place...
ATTATCTTTGCTAATTTCTCCTCAATTTCTTCGCTCTTCTGATTAGCCTTTGTGTCCTCAAAGTTAAGAAACTCATAGTCATCAACACCCAGCAGCTTAAATACCCTTATTGCCTCTTCTCTCCTAATCCTTACTAACTCCTCAGTACCTTTCAATTTTTCATCTAAAGAACCATATCTCCCGTCTGTTACAATCACAACCTTGACCTTATCCCCTCTCTCAATAAACTTCATAATTGTTCCTGCACAGCAAAGAGTTTCGTCATCTGGATGTGGGGAAATTACTAATACTTTCATGAAATAAAATGAGATGGGAAATTATATATGCTTTTACTAATCTTCAATAAGCAATCTTATAAGCTCCCTTATTATTAATGGAAAATATGGCAACCGTTCAACAACAAAGGACAAATCAAGCTCAGGCCCAAGCTCAAGGGTCCGTACTTAAGACATTAACAAACTTCAGGGCAACTGCAAATAGGAACATTTTATTCCCAGATGTAAGGGCCCCAGGTTTTGGTAAAATCTCTGTTCTGTTCAACTCAAATACAGCAGGAACCCTATCAGTAGTAATAAATGGAATTCCGGGAGCATTGAGTAACGGGAAAGAAATAAGCCCTAACACTTGGTACACGTTTGAACTACCCGTATATCCTAACATGTCAATAAACTTCAGGTTTTCGGCAAACGCAACAGTATCTCTGATCGTAATATATCAAAGTGCGTAAAGCTTTCATCTCTTTTTTCCATAGAGAGTTTTTGAATTTTTTCTAGTTATTCCATATTTATTATTTTTAGCAGATCATTTCTAACGAAAAGCTTAAAAGAAACGCGATATAGAATAGGCTATATGCAATCGAAAGAGCCGTATGGAAGCATAAGGGTGCTTACTAGCCTAGATTACGTTAAGCAGATACTTATGAAGGAAGGCTTTTATGACCCTGGGCTTTTTCAAATACGCAAAGAGGGGCAAGTTTTTGGTTTGGTCAAACGTGTAAGCAAAGAATTTGAAGTTCATGTGAGAGGATATGTTGACAATACCTTAGATTCAGAAATAGAGATATCAAGAGACTTCTTTGAGCACCCATTTTATAAGGCAAAACCCTATTATCACTATTTAATTAACATTTTGAGAAAGTACAACATTCCTTATCAGGTTGTACGCCCCTTACCTCCAGATCCTATATTAGAAGTTCCGGAGAGATTAACTGCGTGGAAGCCTATTGTTGCAATTTTAGCTCTTGCCGGAATCTTCATGTTCTTCATTAGGAGAGTGTTATTATAAAGTAGTTAAACCTTAAACCTTCAAGTGATAGCATAAAATTTGCTGTGAGGCAGAAAGTGTAGAAGACAGTCGGAAATACAAAAGGAAGAGTTAGCAACGGCATTTCACCGATATAAGAAAAAGACGAGAGGCTGAAAAATCAGTTGTAATTGAGCTTTCAGAGATCGGAAGCTCACCAGTTTTTGAAAAATAAAGACGTAAATGGTCTTATCGCTTTTCTTTATGTCCTTTTAAGGGTTCGCAAATGAGAATTATCAACTAAAGCAAGTTATATAAAAGTTAGAAAGGTATTACCTCCTCACTAGAGGAATTGAAAAGCTTGTGAAGCGTATAAGGGTTAAACATGCCATTGTTTTCTCTTTTTGACCTTATAGCTTCTGATAAACAGTTAGATTTTGTAACTCCGTTAAATGTTGACAGTAATCACAAGAGTGCGATTCGAGTTATTGGCTCGTAATAAACTGCTGTTCTTTGGTAGATAAATTCCTTTGTTATTATGATAGGGTATTGTGGTTTTGCACACTGTTTTTCTATTTTTATGATTGGTACACTAACGAGATATAGTTGAACTTTTCATCGTTTTAGATTGTGTTACAGCTCAAAAATCTCAAAATAATCAGCAATATTCCAAGGTATATTGTTGAAAAGAGTTATGCAGGAATAATATATCAAGGATTAAGGAGAGTTGAAAATGACCTAAACGCATAAATGCGTACACAAGCTTAGCAGTGGTAAAAGAATTTTTCCATGTTCAACGGTTTAAGTGTGTTCTTGTTTTTCCCAATTTGTAACAAGCTACGTAAAGCGGATAGTTCTAAATTGCGCCTTTGAGCTGGAAAAGGGTTTATAAATTAAGGGTAATTGCAGTTATTGCCTCTAACTCGTTAAACTTCTGCTAAAGAGAAACTGAAAAAGCTTGATCTTTAAACGGCAATAGCTAAACTTTCATGTATTGACAAGAGCAAGTCGTTAAGACAAATTCAACTGAGGCATTGGACTTTTAATAATCGCTAATGCTGGCATAGCTGATAGTTATTGTAATTGCTAAATGAGCACGAAGAATGGAAACGCTTATTAGAATGTATGAATAATATAAGTATGGGGGCGGAAAGAGTCAGCGGTTCGATTCCTCATCACCTTCAGCCGCATACCCGCTCATCATCCGCCCCCGCCCCATTACCATTTTGTTAGTTATTTCTAATTTAAAAATCTTTGTTCCTTCTATGATATCTAAATAATAATTTATAAAACAAGATTTTGATAGTTCATACCTTATCTGCAACTAAGTATTTCACTTCTCTTCACTCTAAGCAAAAACCCTTGTTTAAGACTTCTAGCTAAAAATTTAGAAGTAGAATTGTTAGAGCTCAATGTAACAAACTTAAAGTTATGCACGTGAGAAGAACACTCTTTTTTATTAACTTTTTCTAAAGACGAAAGCTTATAAAGACAGCTTTAAGCTCTGGTCTTTAAGTATAACAATACATAATTTCTACTGCGTTTATGAGAAGTATTGACTTTTTAATCGGTTTTTTCTCTTTTCAAGATCGCTAGCGCTAATATGACAATTAGGAGAAATGCTTATTAGAATAAGGACATAAATATAAATGTAGGGGCGGAGGATTCGGACCTAGCCTGACTCAACACCAATATGCCTGCTTAACCTTCAACATCTCCTCCGCCCCGCTATCATTTTGTTATTTCTGGTTTAAAAACCTTTGCTCTTTCTATAAAATAATTATGCGAAAAAGCAAGATTTTTACTAAGTCATAAATTATCTGCTATCAAGCATTTCGAGTTAATTAGAAATATTAGAACTTAATGTGGCAAACTTAAAGCGCGGCAGTAATGTTCTTTTTCCTTTCTATAAATACGAAAAGTCTACAAGATTGGGCTTTAAGTATAGCAATAGCTCTCACATTTTTTCTGCGTTAATGAGAGCGAACAAGGAGTTGCAAACACAGTTCAATAAGAGAGAATTGAGCGAATAATTAAAGATATGGTTTTTGCATTATTTTGCAAAGTCAACGTCCCCGTTAATGTCTTAGGAAAGCGTTTATCCCCTAAAAGATTGGGAAAGGGCTCTTAACTTTTGACAACCCGACTGAGGTCTTGCAAGTCTCCTTAATAAATAAAGATTATCCAAGAGAACTCAATCTACGTTGCTGAAAATGCCTCTCAGGCTTTCGTTTACAGATCTTTACGGAAGAGGTTAACTTAACGATTGCTTTCTGTGACACTTTATGTTTCCAATTCTAGTATGCTTTACGAGAAATACAAAAGTTGTGGAACTAAGAAAATTAGAGGCAGATTACTTATCAGAGTTAAAAAGTGTGTGGCCAGAAGTTTTCAGAATATATGAGAAGCTGAACATAGGCGAAACGCTTAATACTCTTGATATGAATTGATGAATTATCTAAAGAAACTGGCTGGAGTGCGGATGACATCCTTGTTTTTTGGTGCATTAAAAATCACATTTATCTTTTACTTATCAAATATCCTTGCAAATACATTGCATCAAATCCCCCAGCTGCAAAACTTCTAATAGCATCTAGAGGTGTTTCAACTAATGGCTCTCCAGCCAAATTGAAAGATGTGTTCATAATAAGCCCTTCACCCTTCATGTCTTTGAATGCTTTTATCAGATTGTACCATGTCTTGTTTTGCTCAGCAGTTACAGTTTGAGGCCTTGCAGTCAAATCAACATGGCAAGTTACTGGTACCCTCTTACAAGCCTCTTCATCCTTGTATTTGAACATTAAAATCATAAATTCGTGACTTGTTGGTTCCTTAAAGTACTCATTGGCATCCTCTAATAACAAGGAAGGAGCCAATGGCCTCCACCACTCTCTACCCTTGATGTCATTTACTATTCTCCAATACTCTTTTCTAGTCGGGTCAGCAACAATTGATCTATTTCCCAAAGCTCTGGGGCCTAATTCTGCCCTACCCTGATACCAAGTAACAATTTGTCCTTTTGCAACAAGATCTGCAACAGCATTAACATCTTCACCGATGTATTCAGCTTTGAACTTCGACCTTTCAACTACTTTCTTTATTTCCTCGTCAGAGTACTCAGGCCCTAAATACACACTTGTCAGCCTTTCATTCTTCATCTTCCCTCCTAACACATGCTCATAAACATATGCTGCAGCACCAATTGGCCCACCAGCGTCATTTGCGGCTGGGAAGATAAACATGTCATTATATATTCTTGAATAGTAAAGTTCCATGTTAGCTTTTGCGTTTAAAGCTACACCCCCAGCTAAAGCAACTTTGTCTTCACCAGTGTGATCTTTTGCCCATTTTGCAGTTGCCAAAACAGCTTCCTCAGTAACTTTTTGTATTGCCCATGCGACATTTACAGCATCTTTATTTAGTTCACCTCTAGGGTTCCAACTAATTGAACCAACAACTCTTTCTGCAATTTTATCAAAAATTGGAACAAAGTTACTTTTTGTTTTTATTTCTTTGCCATCAAACAAGATTGTGTATGGCTTATCTCCTTCTGGTGTTATTTTCACAAATTCTTTAAGTTTATCGTAATAGGAAGATTTTTCACCATATGGTGCTAAACCCATAACTTTTCCAGGGCCTTCAAGAAAGCCAAATCCAAGCTTCTCACTTATTGAGTCATATAATTGGCCAAGGCTTGCATATGAGGCATACATTGATAAAACTTCTTCAAAATTTCCGTCTTTAACTTTCCAAATGACCGTGGATTCATATTCTCCAGCCCCATCAATTGTTAGTACTGCAGCAGATGAAAAGCCAGAAAAGTAATAGGCAGAAGCTGCATGAGCTAAGTGATGTCTAACTGGATAAATTTTAATGTCACTAGGAACTTCTTCTCCTAAATCACGAATGGCCTTCTTAACAAGTCTTTTTGCCAAATCCAAGTAATTGCCAGTAATATAGTTCTTAACTATATCAAATAGGTCTCTTTTCCCAACAAGCTCCAAATTGGCAGTAAACCTTAAGTCGTGAAGATAAATGTCCCCCCTTATTCTTAGGCTATAAAGCTTTGGATCCCAATTAACTGCATAAGCATCAACGTCCTTTGGTTTAATCCCTTGCTTTTTAAGGAATTTAAAAGCAGCTTTTAACGCATTTATTGGTGGTTCGTTTACTGAATGCTTATGCCTAGTGAACCTTTCTTCCTCAGCAGCAAAAACTAATTTTCCATCTTGAATTATTGCAACTGCATGGTCATGTATTAGGTGCCAGTTAAAACCAATTACTATCATTGGTAATCACTATATATTATCATTAATAAAATTTTACTTTTTTAGAACATAGGAAAACCTAAAACATAAAATAGAATTATTTCGAATTGCTGCGACGTTCCGTGCAATTAACGCAATCACTTTCACTTTCAAACAGTACTGGAATTCTTGACCCGACTTAAGCAGCTCTGAATGAATGAGAAAACGCAGAAAATTTTAGAGAAGGGCACACATGACATTTAGCCATCCTCTTTAAAAGCCTTTATGATTCCAATTTTTTCATCTCTTTTTTCTATCGATATTTTGAAATCATGATTTTTTAGCAAACTAGGCAAGTTCTGAACGCCATTGTGATATTCTAAAATTATACTTTCAATTAAATCAAAGCCGGAAAATGAATTTAAGACGGAGTATTCGCAGCCTTCACAATCCAGTTTGAGCAGCCCTATCCTTTCTTCTCCTGCAAGTTTTAGCACATGGTCTAACGTTATTGCCTCAACTTTTTTAACAACTAGTTTATCAATAGGAGGGGGCATATTACTAGGATCTGTTGAGCCGAGATCTGAAGGATAAGAGTATCTGTAAAGGTTGACAACGCCTTCTTTATCTGCAACGGCTTTGTTTAACAACATAACCCTGTCCCCTAACCCATTCTCCTTTAAATTCATCAAAGCTAAATTGTAGTTCTCTTCATCTGGCTCTAGTGCTACGATTTTTTTAGCCCCTTGTAAAGCAAAATAAATTGCTGATTCCCCTCGATAAGCACCAACGTCAATTACAACTTTGTTTTTTACATTTGCTTTATAAATCTCTTGAATAAAAACCTCATTAATTACGCTAGTGAAATTTATAATGTCATCAATCCTAGAATAGAGCTTTATGCCTTTTTGCTTATTTTCATATACTACTAAGTTGCCAATACTATCAACTATTTCCCATCCGTGATTTTCTATATTTCTTAAAATTTTAGCGAAATAGTATGCTTTATAAATATCCATTTTGACAGATGAGCTTTTGACGCGTAAGGTTACAACTCTACCTTTTGTGAAGTAGCTCCTTAAAAATTGAAAATAGCTAACTCCAAGCTCTTTATGTAGCAAATTAGCAATTCTTATTTCGTCTATTATCATCCTAAATTAATAGTACTATAACTCGTATAAAATTCCTCGTCGCTTTGTAGTCGATTAAGTAAGGAAGAATCAAATCTCTCTATCAAATTATCATTTAGATATTAAAATAGAGGTGAAAAACTTGTCTCGTTTTAGAAGAAGTTTCTCATTACGAGTTCTTTACACATAAGATTTGAAATTGAAGTTCTTGTTTAGCTTTCTTGTATTCATTTGCTGTAATATCTAGGATTGCAACATAAGGTAAGATGTCGTTCTCTATTAAGTCTGTGGTTGCATTGTAAGGTATATTGTATTTCTTTTTCGATACAAAAATTAATTCATCTAGGACTAACACATTAGTATAAAGGCCATATTTTTCTGAGAGTTTAGAATAAAAATTGTTGTATAATTTTCTTTGTTCTGGTTCCTGAGCGTTTAGATAGATGAAAAAATTAGCATCAATAAAAATTTTATTCATCTTCAAACTCTTCTTCTAGGTAATATACATCTCCGGGCTTAGGATATTTTATGCCAGGTATTTGTCTTATCAATTCTGCATGTCTCTCTAATGATTCTTTAAGCTTTTCTAGGTCTTTCCTCTTTTTTCTAATAATTATTTCTCCTTTTCTAACTTCAACCTCAACTTCCTCTCCTTCTTCAATCCCTGCTTCTTCACGGATAGCTTTAGGTAAAATTATAATATCTTTTTCTTTCCCTATCTTAAACTCAAATGTTTTTACTGTTGGCTCTTTCTGTTCCACAAGTGTTATAGTTCTTGTTGTTGAATTTAAACTTCATAGTCAGCTAAGTAATTGTGAAACTACAACACCTAGCGAAAATTTGCAAAGCGAGGAAAAGGTTGACGCTACTAAAATTCAAAAAGATATCTCTTTGGAGTCGATCTAAATCTTGATTTCAAGCTCTGGCTCTAACCCCTTATAGTAAAAAGTTTAATAATACTTTACGAGAAATATGACAGCTGTGGAACTAAGAAAATTAGGGACTGAAGCTTATTTATCTGAGCTAAAAAGAGAATGGCCAGAGATTTTCAGAATTTATGAGAAGCTAAACAAGGGCGAGACGCTTAATACTCTAGATAAGGAATGGATCAAAGAAATTTCAAAAGAAAGTGGTTGGAGCATGGATAACGTGATTGACGAAATAAAAAATGCAGATAAAGAGCCTTCTTCTCGCATTGAAAAGTACCAGAAGATGTTTGAAGAGTAATATAACGAAGCTAAAGAACTAGAAAAGAAGGGTGATAGAAGGGAAGCTGGGGAGAAAATTTGGGGAGCTATTACGGCATTAATTAAACTATATGCAGCTAAGAAGAGAGTTGGAATAATTTGCTGGAGTCTTGGCAAAATGGACAGATTTATTTCCAGCAATGTAGAGGAAAAAATAAGAAAATTTTTAGAGAATTACTATATAAGGGGCAAATACTTCATTTTAATTTTTATGAAGATAATCTAAGCGAAGAGGGTTTTAAAGAAACGTTTAACGAAGTTGTAAAGCTAATAGAAGAAGCTAAAAAAGTCGTATATTCTAACGTTGGATGACTTGCTCTCGCCCTAAAGGGCAAAAGTTCTTACATTCTGACGGTTTCTTTCACACTTTTTAGTATTATAATCTAAAAGCTTATAAAAGTCTGTATCAATCATAACTTAATGACAGAAATAAAAATTATTATCAATTTTCTTGCAGTTTGCAGATATTGCAGAAAAATTACTAATTATATATTGATTGTGAAGAAAAATGGCAAAACCATTCGTGCTAAAGCACTTGTTTCAATTCACTTTCATGATGAGGAATCTAAAAGAAGAATAAACCAAGAAATTAGAGAACTTAGAAAGTTATTAGAGAGGCAAAATAAACATGGCTAAGCCAGTTTTCTCGGTAGAGAATTGATTGGATAAAGCGTTTTTGCTTTAGCGCTATACAAATATAAAAAGAGGAATGAATATTAATTAGGGGTCAATTTGAAAGCTGAAACTTATCTTTCTGAACTGAAAGAGGAATGGCCTGAAGTTGTTAGAATCTACGAAAAGCTGCACAGAGGAGAAATACTTAATACTCTTGATATGGACTGGATTGATGAGCTCTCTAAAGAAACTGGCTGGAGTGTTGATGCAGTTATGGATGAGATCAAAAACCTAGATAAAGAGCCGTCAACTCGCATTGAAAAATATCAAAAACTCTTTGAAGAGTATTATAAGGAAGCAAAGGAGTTGAGAGATAAAAAAGATTATAGGCAGGCTGGGGAGAAGCTGTGGGGTGCGGTTACAGCTCTAGTCAAGCTCTATGCTGTCAAAAAAGGAATTAGGATAGAAGTTTGGGATCATGCAAAGCTATTTAAATTTATCAGTAATAGTGTTAGTGACGAACTGGTTGAACTCCCAGATGGCTCAAAAATCTCGCTTAGAAAGGCATTTTACAGCTTGCTTTCGAATGGAAATATGCTGCATAAAAACTTTTATGAGAATGATCTAGATGAGAAATCTTTTGATGAATACTTTAATGCTGTTACGGAGTTAATAGAAGCAATTAAGAAAATCGTTGTTGAAAAAGATTAACTATCAAGAACTAGTTGCTAAATGTATTGTATATAATTTTTAATCTTTTACTATGAATGGGTAAATTTTCCCTCTTCTCATTTACTTCTAAGTCTTTTCTGACAATCACCTAAGCTTTTGCATGCTGGATAGTTTAGGTAGTAATAAAAACAACATGACGTGCTTATTAAATGTCTGTAATAACATTGCAGAAACAATATTAATTTGTGCAAGACAAATTATCAAGCGGAAGCCATTAGCGGGCAAAATTAAAGATAAAAATTTCGGATCAGTTTTGTAATGATAAACCAATTGCCGGGTCTGAGAAGTTGTCAGTTGCTAGACATTGTTGAAAAGGCAATTTGTATATGAAAGTTTCAGAAAACGAACACATTTTTGCTTTTGCATTCCCAATGTAAACATATTTTAAAATTAAGAAACGAATATTAATTAGAGGTCAATTTGAAAGCCGAACTTAAGGAAGAAGTACCCGAAGTTGTTAAAATTCATGAAAAATTAGTAAAGGGAGAAACACTTAATACTCTAGATATGGAACTGATTGAAGAACTATCTAAAGAAATAGGGTGGAGCGAGGAAGAGATTATGGATGAAATTAAAAACCTTGATGAAGAGCCTTCAGCTCTTGTTAATAAATACAAAAGATTGTTTGAAGAGTACTATAAAGAGGCAAAAGAACTTAAGGAGAAAAAAGATTACAGACAAGCAGGAGAGAAACTCTGGGGGGCTATTACCGCTTTGATCAAGTTATATGCAAGTAAAAGAGGGATTCGCATTACTGCTTGGACTCATACAAAACTTTATGATTTTGTAGAGAATAACGTAAGCAATAAGCCAGTTAAACTTCCAGATGGCTCAGAAATTTCGCTTAAAGCGTCTTTCTCGTTATTGCTTTCAGATGGAAGCACATTGCATGAAAATTTCTATGAAGATAACGTGCATGGAGAGGTTTTTGAAATTATTTTCAACCATGCAGTAGATTTAATAGACAAAATTAAGAAAGCTATTAGTGAAATTTCTTACTGAGAGATCTAAACTTTTTTCCTTAGTTAGTTAAGTAAACAAACGATTTTGTATAGTAAAAAACTTTACTTAAACAGCTATTGGATCTCTAACACTTTCAGCTATCTCCAAAATTTATTAGAGCCTTAGCTAATGTGTATTTATGGATTCTGAAGTTGAAGATTATTTGATTGCCCTACTTAAAGTCGCAAAAGAGGAAAAAGTCGAAGTCGATGCAACTAAAATTCAAAAGATATTCTTTCTCCTAGAAAGGGAGAAAGGTGTAAATTTAAACCTTGATTTTAAGCCTTGGCTTTTCGGTCCTTATTCAAAGAAACTTGATAAGGTATTATATGAGTTAATAGATAAAGGAATTGTGAAAGTTATAGACAAAGGAGCTATTGATGACCCATTTACTGGTTTCGTTATTGGTCATAAGCGTGCTTATGAACTTAACGGAGATTATGAAGTTAAAATAGAAAAAGACGTTATAGACTTCTTTAAACAATGGGTTGTTAAAGATAGGAAAGAAATTGTAGGATATATTTACTCTAAATACGAGGAGTTTACTGACTTAGAAAAGATTAGGGAGAGTATATTTGGTCACAAGTGACACCTTTTCGGAACTTGTAGAAGATGGTATTACTGATTTAGAGGTTGCTAAGGACATAGAGAGGAATTTGACTAGCAAGGAAAAAGAAAATAGAAAAATATTTCATCTAGCTTCTTCTGCTGAAAAGTTTTCTAAAGCTTTGCTTTCTATATATGGACTAACTGTAGTATTTCCTCTCTTTATATTTAATAAGTTGGAAGATTTGAAGGATAAGCAAGATCTATTAGCGAAAATTGGTGAACTGCTAAGGAAAGTTGTTTTAACACCTTTTGATGAAGAAGAATTAAGAAGACTTGCTCATAAGCCAATCTCTCAATCAGAACTAAAAGAGCTAATGTATTATACCGAAAAACTTCTACCAGAGGAACTAAGGAAAGTTTACTCAAGGGTAATTAATTATATAAACCTAGATTTAAAGCGAAGGACTTATGAGGAATTAGAGAGCATTATGGATGAGGTTGACAAAGCTTTTAGTTTCTTCAAATTAAAGGATTTTTTCAGAGGACTTATAGCGGATATGTATAAAACGGATCCTACTGCAGTAGTGGATCTGATAGTGTCATTTAATACCATATTTAATGATGTCTTAAAGAAAATTCTTTATATGTTATATTTAGAACATGCTGCTGGAGGTGTAGCAAGATATAGTGTTGGAAGAGATAAAGCTGACGAACAATATCTTAATAACATAAAGGAACATCAAAAACAAATTTTTAAGTTCTTAGAAGAAGAAAGAATAATATTACAAGGATTAGTAGAGGCCTCTGTGTTTAATGATGGACTAGGTAATATACGCGAGCTGTTTGAAAAGACACCTTTTCATAAAATATTTGGAAAATAACAGAATACTTACTAAGCAGGGATAGCCTTTTGGCAATTGTTCTGGTTAGACTCGAGCTCTCTAAAAAATGACCTTCACGGGTTAAACATTTTATGTGTCTCTTCTATTTATCCTCAATGAATATTGTTCTGAGAATTCTTTGGAAAGGAGGAGTTACAAGGGTTGCACTTGAGGAAGCTAGGAATATTCCAGCTAAGTTGATTGCTTACAGAAAAGGCGAAACTTATTATGATTTGACAGGCATAAATTACGAAATCCTTTTTGAGGGCGGTTCAAGAAAGATTTTCACTTTCCTCACTTCACTTTATGCAAAACATAGAGGGAGTGAGGCAACAGTAGATCTAGATAGAATAATTAAAGCGAAGGACTTAATTAAGGGAAAAGCACTCTTTCACGATCAATTTGCAGGCTTAACTGGCTATTTGAGAAAAAGGGATTACGGAGAAGATTATGCAGTTTACATTCATGAAACCTCTCTAGATAACAAGGGGGTTAAGTGGATTTTGCCTAAAAAACTAGAGAGGTTGGTTTTGTCAAAAAGTAAAGTTATTATCACTAATAGCAATTGGAACAGAGAAATCCTAGAGGAGAACGGATTTAAAGCCGAAGTAGTTTATCCAGGCTGCTATCCAAAAGAAAGAATAAACCTTGATAGGGAGAAGATTGTTCTTACTGTATCTCTTTGGGATAAAGGAAGAAGGCCAGAGATTTACGGTGAAATTGCAAAAAGAATAAAAGGAAAATTGATAATGGCTGGGGCTTGGGCAGATAAAGAAGCAATAGAGGAGTTTAAGGCAAAGTACCCAGAGGTAATAGTTACTGGGCCTTTGCCAGAAAGTGAGCTTCAAAAACTTTATGACAAGGCTTCAGTTCTAGTTCGATTTGGATTCCACGAAAAAGGCCCTGGAATGGGGGTATTAGAGGCAATGGCTAGTGGCATGCCTGTTATCGTTAATGATCAATTAGGAAGTAAAGAGCTAATAAAGGACAATGGCTTTGTAGTTAAGGACGAGATTGAAGCTGCAGAGAGAATAAATGAAATACTTGAAGATGATAAGCTCAGAAAAGAGTTCAGCCTAAACTCCTGGGAAATTGCTAAAAGCCTTCATTGGAAAAATCACGCTGAGAAAGTCAAAGAGTTAATGGAAAAACTATGAACGAACCGATAAGTCTTATTTCTTTCCTGCAAGCAAAACATCCAATATTTTCCCCATCATATCTTTTAAATCATCAATATCTTTTCTTAAGCCGCTAAGCTCAGTTCTAATGGTGCCAACTTCTTTCCTTAGCTCAGAAAACTCATTTGCTAAATCTTCAACTCTCTTCTCTAATTTTTCCACTCTCTTCTCCAAGTTATCAATTCTTTGCGTTAAAGTAGTTTTAGTCTCGTCGATTCTTTGCGTTAAGTTTTTCTCAATGTTCTCATCTCTTTGAGTCAAGGTAACTTTGAGGTCTTCAATCCTTTGATTTAAGTTCTTTTCAAAGTCGGCAATTCTTTGGTTATTGTTCTTCTCTACATCACTTATCCTTTGCATCAAGTTCTTCTCTAAATTATCAAATCTTTTCTCTAATAAGTCAATCCTTTGATTTACTGTTAAAACTTATCCTCTAGTCTTTTCTCCACATAATCCTTTAACTCACCAAATCTCTTATCAGCGTGCCATACGTTATAATAAACAAGTAGAATTAAATACTCTTGATTTGAAAGCTTCTTGCCTTGCAAAGCCTTGTCCAAGATCGCTTTAACATATTCAGTAATTAACTGTGAAATAGCATTAGTTAGAACATCAGACGACATATGAAATTCTTAGTGTTGTTAAAGTATATAAATATAATTCTCTGTTAAATGAAAATGATGTCATCCTTGCTCGAGGAGCACCCTTTCATTATCTTATTTGCCTATGAAGCTTTTATTCCCCTGCAAGATTTTTAACTTATGAAGATAGTTAGTTGGAACGTTAACGGGTTAAAATCAATTTTGAAAAAAGGGAAATTAAATGAAGTCCTTGTTTATGACGCGATTTTACTTCAAGAGACTAGGACCAATGAAATCCTTGAAATATTTTCAAATTTTGTAGTAATCTCTTTCCCTTCAAAAAGAAAAGGCTATAGCGGGGTAATGACTGTATTGAAGGAACAGCCAAAAAATGTAATTAAAGGAATAGGAATACCGGAGTTTGATGATGAGGGTAGAGTAATTACTGTTGACCTTGGCAACTTTTATTTAATTAACGCATACTTCCCAAGAGCAGGCGACAACCTCTCAAGGCTAGATTTTAAGCTTAATTTCGATAATGAGTTTGAGAAATTTATGGACACACTAAGAAAAGAAAAGCCAGTTATAGCTTGTGGAGATTTCAACGCGGTAACTGATTTAGAAAAGGACTCAACTTCGAAGAATGAGAGAGTGCCGGGATTATCGCCACCAGAAAGAGCATGGGTAAATCACATTTTGCAAAAGGGATATATAGACACTTTCAGACTCTTGTATCCAGATAAGATTGAGTACACATGGAGGAGTTATAGGCATAAAGGAACTATGATGAGACTTGATTATTGCATTGTATCTGAAGAGCTTAAAAGTAAAGTAAAGGATTTTCAAGTCTTAAAAATTGAGGGGTCAGATCACTATCCTATTCTTCTTGAAATAGAGATATAAAAATATTGGATGATTTATATGAACTAGATTGTTCTTCATGGATACACAAAATATTTGACTCCATTAAAGACAACTTCTTTCGCAGCACTTTTTATTTTATTAATATCAACGTTGTATTTTTCGCATAATCTTTTAAGATGATCTTCTGTCAATGGTTGCATTTTAAGTATATTTAGTATTCCTTCTAGCGGCGCTCTCGGATCAACATAATATTCTCCCCTTTCTATGTAATCTATTATTTGAATCCTGCTTCTGTCAACATACTGAGAAATAATTTCTGCAGCTCTAATTATTCTTTCAGAACTGGGTGGTAGTGCCCAGGGTTCTGCGGGAGGTCTTGTAGGTACCATTATGTGAACTTTGTCTGGGGAAATTAGGCTAAGGGCTTTACCTATATTGTGCAGTTCTTCATCACTATCATTTACGTTTTTAACTAACATAACTTCGGCCCATAATTGTCCATTATATTCTTCTCTGAACTTCGCTATACCCTCGATATGTTCTTTGAATGTTATATCACGATAAGGCCTATTTATTATTCTAAATGTCTTCTCATCTCCTGCATCAACACTAACCTTAACTAAATCGGCTAATTTCAGATAATCTCTTACATGCTGAAATTTCAGCCTAGAACCGTTAGTAAATACAGCTATTCTTTTAACGTTAATATCTCTGCTAAACTTGAGCAATTTATCCAAGTCCTTGTATAGTGTGGGTTCACCTTCACCTATAAAAGTGAGATAGTCGTAATCAAATATCTTTACTGCCTCTTCGATTTCTTTCTCTATTTCTTTATAATCTGGGGAGTTGATCTCTGCGTTTGTAAAATTAGTAGTTCTGCCTAATTGGCAATATACACAATTCCAGTTGCAATACTTTCGAGGTACTACATTAACTCCTAAAGATTTTCCAAGCCTTCTTGAAGGGATAGGACCAAAAACGTACTTAAACATACAGCTGTGATAATAGATTGCAGAGTAATAAACCTTTTTTAAGGGCTAAAAAGGGATTACGTGTAAATTTGCAAGTAATAACGAAAGATCAGAATTGTTTGCATTTCATTTCTCTTCTGGGAAATTTTTATCTTCATAAACCTAAATGTCATCTCTTCTATTAGTCTTTTGCAAATTTAAAAATTTAAAGGGAAAATTAATATAACTAATTTTATGAATATAATTGAGGTCAATCACGTTTGGAAATATTATGGTGATTTACTCGCTAATGAAGATATTTCAATGTTTGTAAAAGAAGGAGAAATTGTTGCTCTTTTAGGCCCTAATGGTGCTGGTAAAACTACTTTGGTTAAGCAAATTTATGGTGAACTAACTCCAACGAGAGGAGAAATTAGAGTATTTGGTAAAAAGCCAACAGATAGAGGAATAAAAAGAATGATGGGGGTTGTTCCACAAGAGGTTGAACCTTATGAAGATTTGACAGTTTGGGACAATATTTACTACATGGGGAAATTAAAGGGAATGAAGAAAGATGAAATAAAAAAGAGGGGAGAAGAGCTTCTCGAGATGCTAGATTTGAAAGAAAAGAGAAATTCGCTAGTTAGAGACTTATCTGGTGGATTAAAAAGAAGAACTTTAATTGCAATGGCTTTAATAAACAATCCCAAGCTTGTCATTTTAGATGAGCCAACAACTGGCTTAGACCCTCAAGCTAGAAGAGAAGTTTGGGAGATTTTATTAAACATGAAGAAAGAGGGGCAGAGCATGCTGCTAACGACACATTATTTAGATGAGGCTGAAAAATTAGCTGATCGCATTTATTTTATTTACAAAAGGATACTCATTGAAGGGACTACAGCGGAAATTAAAGAGAAGTTTGCAGATTGGTACGAAGTTATTGATTACTCAGCAGGGAAGATTTACAGAGTAAAGGGAGAAGAAGAGGTAAAGAAAATAATTTCAGACATCAAGGGGAAATTCGAAGTTAGAATTCCAAGCTTAGAGGAAATTTATTTGCAGGTGATGAAAGATATTGAGAGAGTTCATTGATTTAATTATAATGCAATTTAAAACTATTAAGGCTTATTTAGCAGTATTTCTATTCATTCCAATACTTTTCCCAATAGCAATTATACTTGTTTTTGGCTCGATTTCCATGAAGGAGTTTACCCCTTATATTGTTGCTGGGACAATAACCTTTGACATTTCCATAGGAGTTATAACTCTAGTTGCTCAAATTTTAGCTAGTGAAAAGCAAAGCGGAAGATTCTCTCTTATGATAGCTGCTGGAATTCCTAAAGAGGTTTATGCAATTAGTATAGCGTTAAGCTATGGATTAGCAGATATATTGTCAATTATAGTTATTTTACTTGTTGGTATTTATTTCCTTCACTTACAAGTTGCCTCAATTCCTTATCTTGCTATTGCAATTATAGCATCAATCTTTATGGCTTCTGTGTTTGGAATGACTTTAGGTCTAGGAATAAAGAATCCTTATGCTGTATATCAATATTCGCAAATAATAGGTTTAACTTTGACTTTCTTTGCACCAGTTTATTTTCCAATAACTTTCATACCTATACCATTCAGATATCTGGCATATCTTGAGCCAACAACTTATGTTTCTCAAGCAATTTATAATGCATTTGGAGGAAATCCGGCATCTTTGCTGTGGAGCTTAGGGATAGTGATAATTGGTGTGATATTCGTTATAATAAGTAGGTATGCGATTAAAGGTGCATAAGGCTATTTGTTCTTTTTAATTTTTTCCCTCAAACTATTATTTGTGCTTGATTGGAATGAATATAATCGCTGGATGAAATCCGCATTAGCAACTCTTGAGAGTGCAAAAAGGGATGAAGACTTTAATTGGGCTTGTTTTAAAGCAGAACAGGCTACACAATTGGCTGTAAAAGCATATTTAATTCTCGTTGGAAAGAGTTATCTTGTTCACGATTTAGCAACTCTCTTAAGAAATACTGAGCTACAGTTAGATAAGGAGATTTTGCAATGTGCAAATTTCTTAACAAGAGTTTATATTCCCTCAGATATCCAGATGCATTGCCAGAAGGTGTTTCTCCTTATGAAGTATATGACGAGGAAGATAAGCAAAAAGCTATTGAATGTGCTTCAAAAATTATTAATTTGGTGAAAGAAGCTGGAGAAAATCTTAGAAGAAAGGAGGAAGGAGAGAGAAAGAGTAATCAAGGAAGTTAAGGAATTTGCAGAAGAAGTAAAGAAAAAATTGGGAAAAGTCACAGTTGTCTTATATGGCAGTTACGCTAGAGGAGATTTCAACTTATGGAGTGACGTTGATATACTTTTGATATCTGATTCATTTGAAGGAGTAAGATTTTTAGATAGATATGAGATGTTTGAGCCAAAAGAGAGATTTGAGGTTAAACCTTATACATACTCTGAGTTTTTGAAAATGAAAGATAAGATTGGATGGAAGGAAGCGTTAAAAGATAAGATTGTAATAATAGATGATTATAATTTATTTCAATGACAATCATTCATTTTGTTCTATTTATTTACTTATATTTTTTCCTTCATTTTGAGTCATTCAAAGACTCATTTTTATGTAAAAATGAGTCATATAGTGAGTCAAATTTATTACTCTTTTACATATTTTTTCTTTAATGAATTAGGGAATTAATAGAAAAAGCTTTGATTGACTGGATTTTTGGTACAAAGAACAACCTGTTGATATTTTTAGAGATCACTCAAACCAAATTTTACGCTTGCTCGATTCTGGCCTTGTAATAACCGTCATTGGAGTAAAAAGAGGGAAGCCAACAATTCTAGGATTAATATTTTGTTAAAGTTTTTATATACATTTGTCTATTAAATTATGAGGGGGCTAGGGTCAGTACAAGGATCGATTATCATGGTACAGTGATTCGTTGTCTTATCATTTCCTTAGCCCTCGATGAAAGTTTGCTGCTTATCATTAATAAATATTAAATTAGAGAATGGTAATACTAGATGGTTCAATCCTTTTCTATTTAATCTTTATATTTTTAAATATGCACTTCAAACTGTGAAAATTTTAGCAATTGTTGACTTTGGGCTTAACGAAAAGACTGGCGGATACAAGAGGAACCTTGAAATTATGAAAAGGTTACCTCGCCTCTCAAACGTTACAATTATACCCTCATTGAGGAACTTCAGGCTTTATAAATATAGAAAGGATTTGATTTCTCTACTTGAAGAACTAGATTCGACACCGCCCTATGTAATTGAATTGTTAGAAAAAACCAATGACGAAAGGGAGTTTATACAAGGTTTAAAGGAGGAAAAATTTGATGTCGCGGTTGTTTATAGCAACTCCTCTGAGAATATTGAGCTGGCTAGAAAAATTACAAAGTCACCAGTTGGAGTTCAGCTCCAATTAGAGCCATTTTATGCTAATCTTTCAACACTCTTCAGAATAAAGTTTAGAGGGGTAACTGGTAGGGCTGTAAAAAGGTTCAAAGAGGCTATTGAGGAGTCAAGAAGGGAAGAGGAGAAATGGAAGAGACTTATATCTTCAAACTCAATTAATTTCATAATTTCAGTTAGTAAAGTCCCTTTAATTAACTCTGGCTTAGACTCCCTATTGCCTTATAGAGTAACTAAGCCTGGGAATGCCTTTGATAAAGATTTGCTTAAATTTAGGAAAAATGAAAAAGAGGATTATGCAGTTTATTTCACTAGACTAATGCCAGAAAAAGGACTTTTTGAAATTCCATTAATATGGAGAAAACTGAAAAAAGACATAAAGCTCTACGTTATGGGTCAATTTTTAGATGAGAAAGACAAAGAGGACTTCTTCAAACTTATAAGAAGGCTTGATGTCAACATTGAATATCTAGGTTTTAAAGAAGGGGAAGAGCTTTACAGTATTGTATCTAAAGCCCTATTCACAGTCTATCCTTCTCATTACGACAGTTTTTCCTTAGTAGTTCTTGAGTCTTTAGCACTTGGAACCCCAGTTTTTGCTTACGACACTTTAGCAATTAGAGAGATTTACTCCTCTATTAAGGGAGTTCATATGGTGAAAGAAGATGATATAAAGGGAATGGCAGAAGAAATATCTAAATTTAAAGGCGAAGAAGTCCCAGTCCCTCTTTTTTACTCTTCTTGGGATAGAGTTGCTGAAGCAGAATTAAAGAATATAGAGAATCTTCTGAGACATTCGTAGAGGCATAATTAGCAGAAAACTTTAAAATTTATTATCTTTATCTTGCCTTATGAAAGTCCTAGTAATTTCCCCACATCCAGATGACGAAACGCTTTGCTGTGCAGGGACAATTATGAACTTTGTTGAAAGAGGGGATAAGGTTAAGGTTGTGATAGTCACTGATGGAAGATATGGGTCTTATTCTAAAGAACTATATGGAACAGATGAGTTAGTAAAAATAAGAAAAGAGGAGACAATAAGGGCACTTGAAATTTTGGGAGTTAAAGATTATGAATTTCTTAACTTCGAAGATTCAAAAGTTGTTCAGAAAAGCAAAGAAGTCGAAGAAAGTCTATCAAAGATAATTAATGAGTATAAGCCTGATATAGTTTTTGCACCTTCGCCTTGCGACCTTCATCCGGATCATTCAGAAATAGGGAAAATTATAATGAAGTTATTCCCTAACGCATATTTCTATCTAATTTGGGGAGGAGAAGAAGTAAAATTTGACATAAAGGACAAAAAAGAAAAGAAAATTAAGGCATTAGAAGAGTATAAGAGTCAAAAAGAGATATTAAAAGAACTGCCGCTAGAGAAATTTACTGGAGATTACGAAGTATTCTACAGAGTAAATAAAACAACTTTCCCTTGAAAAGCTAAAATTTCTCGCTGAAAAATTCAAATAAACCTCTAAATCCTACTAAGGCTCCAGCAATTGCAAATACTAGAGATAGCACTAAAATCGGGAGGTTTTCTAAAGAAGCTCCAATATAATCTAAGCCTATAGCAGAAACCAACATTCCTAATCCTACAATTATTTTTATAATTGAGGAATCCATTTTTTCACCTAATATAACCAGCAAGCAACATAATGATCTGGAGCTACTTCTTTAAGTGGTGGTTCTTGCTGTTTACATTTCTCCATAACAAACGGACATCTTGGTGCAAATATACAGCCCTTCTCTGGCCTTATTATATCTGGTTTAATCTTTGCCTCTTTAAGCTTATCTTTTATTTCAGGGTTAATTCTAGGATAAGCGTCTATTAATGCCTGCGTGTAGGGATGAAGCGGGTTTTTAATTATTTCGCTTGCTTTTCCTATCTCAACTACTTTACCTAGGTACAAAACCACTATTCTGTCTGATATTATCTTTGCAAGCGGCAACTCGTGTGTAATTAGCATGAAAGTGATTTTCTTTATTTCTCTTGCATCCTTAATTATTTTTAGAATTTCACCTTTTAGTGAAGCATCTAGCATTGTTGTTGGCTCGTCAGCTACAATATATCTAGGATTTACGACAATTGCTCTAGCAATACTCAATCTTTGTCTTTGACCACCAGATAATTGATAAACCCTATTCTCTAATAATTCTAGCGGTAGATCAACTAACCTCATTGCATCTTCAATTTTCTTATCAATATCAGTTTCTTTCCTATATCTAAGTGGCATGGCAAGCACATCATACACTCTCATTATTGGGTCAATAGACGAATATGGATCTTGATATACCATTTGTACGTATTTGCTTATTTCCTTAAATTTCGCTTTAGCAACATTTATCTCTTTTCCATCAACATTTAGATAAACATTTCCATAAGTTGGCTTTTGCAAGCCAATAGTTGTTCTACCTAATGTTGTTTTCCCTGATCCGCTTTCCCCAACAACTCCAAGAATTTCCCCTTTTCTTATAGTTAACGAGACGTTATCAAGCGCTTTAATTAGCATTTTTTTGCTAAATATTCCTCCCTTAGTGAAATATACACTTAAGTTTTCTACCTTAACTATATTTTCAGTAGAGCCAGCAGGCAACTTCATCACCATCTGAGAACATTCTCATTTTAGGTTCTTCTTTGAAGCATATATCTTTTGCGAATGGACATCTGGTATTAAATCTGCACCCAGTTGGAGGGTTAGAGAGATCTGGCATTGACCCTGGTATTCCTTTAATTGTGTCTTTATCTAAAGTTGCAATAGATTCTATTAACGCTTGAGTATAAGGATGTCTGGGCTTCTTAAAAATAACTTCAGATGGTCCATTCTCCATCATTTTGCCTGCATACAGTATATAAAGCCTATCTACAGTTTCTGACAATAATGCTAAATCGTGTGTTATGAAAATTATTGAAATTCCATATTCTTTTCTTAATTTTTTCAGAAGATTAATTATATACTGCTGAACTATTACATCTAAAGCTGTTGTTGGCTCATCAGCAATTAGCAGCTCTGGGTTTAAGGCTAAAGCCATAGCTATAAATGCCCTTTGCTTCTGACCTCCAGAAAGCTCATGCGGATATTTATCTGCTAAAACAGGATCCATATTAACCATTTTAAATAACTCTTTAACCCTTTCTTCGTAGTCTCCCTGCCATCCATGAAGTTTTAGCACCTCTATTATTTGGTCTTTAATCTTAAAAACTGGAGTAAAGCCTGACATTGAACCCTGGAATACCATTGCTATTTTCTTCCACCTATAGTTCTTCCTAAATGTCTCTTCATCAATCTTTAAGATATCCTCTCCTTTGAAAAATATTTGTCCGCTGACAATTTTGCCAGGATATGGCACTAGCCTCATTATTCCATAACCTATTGTGCTCTTTCCAGAACCGCTTTCTCCAGCTAATCCCACTATTTCTCCTTTTTCAACGTTTAAGTTTACACCATCTACGGCTTTTACTATTCCGCGCTTAGTGTAAAAATAAATTCTAAGATCCTTAACTTCTAATAACATTTATCTTTCACCTAATGCTACTTTTTCTATTGCAAAACCTATAAATACAAATGGAAGCGAAACAATCACTATCATTATACCAGGGAAAATAACCCACCACCACCAGCCATTAACTAGCGCTTGATGCACATATGCACTATTTAAAATTCCTCCCCAAGTAACTATATTAGCTGGGGCTATTCCTAAGAATGCTAATGATTGTGCTAGAAGTATTCCACCAGGAACACCTAAAGCCATATATGCTACTGTCATAGGTATTAATCTAGGCATAAAGTGAGTGAAGAAAACTCTGTAAGATGGAATCCCAAGAAGTTTATCAGCCTCAACAAATGCATTTGATTTTATTGATAATGCTACAGACCTAGCAATGATAGCATAGAAAGGCCAGTATAAGAAAGCTATTAATAATGCCTCTAGAACTAAACTTGGCCTAGTAACAAATGAAACTGCAACTAAAAACGGAAGAGCTGGCAATGCAAGAAATACTAAAGTAACCCATTGTATTGCTGAATCTTTGTTTCCTCCTAAATAACCAGAGATTCCACCGACAATTACTCCTACAATTACAGATACGGCTGATGTAAGTGCACCTATTTCTAGTGCATTTGGCAAACCTAGAAGAATTCCTAAATCTAATGGTCTTCCAAAATAATCAGTTCCAAACAGACCATAAGAATTTCCTAAAAGAAGTAAACGTGAAGCCGTAATTTTAATTGGTGATGTTGAGACTATTTCTATTTTTACTAAATACTTCCCTTGTTCAGTAACTGTAAAATCAGATTTAGGAGAGTTAAAAAGTGCAGAAGATAGTACAGTACTATTAATTAGTGAAGGGGTTTTGCCAGTAACTGAAGATATATAACTTACAATGGAACCTTCTATACTAGTGAGGTCAAATGGTGTATTATATACATCGCTAGGTACGCTAATTTGTAGTGTATACCCATCGGGTTTTGTCCAGTAAATTATTTCCTCTATTGGTGTAGTATTATAAGAAATAATGAAGTATACATTATATGGGGCTAATTTCTTAGTCCAGTTAAATTGATAAGTTATAATGATGACGTGAACGTTTTTACCATAAGCCACCGAAGAGTTGGCAGTAGGTAATAATTTTTCTGTAGTAAAATACATTCCAGGATAGAAAATTGACATCCATGCAGGAGGCACATGCTCTGGATACTCTTTCCAGGCAGACGGGTTATTCCAAGAAGCATATATTTTTGAGGGAATAGATAGTGCTATTCCGGTAAAAACAAGTAAAACTATAAGAATTGCAAGACCAGCAAGGCCTAATTTGCTAGATAAAAATTCCTTTAAATAGGTAGAAAAACCTACTACATGTCTTTCACTCATCTCACTCACCCACCTTTATTCTTGGGTCTAATAAACCATATACTAACTCACCTAAAAATAATCCTGCTACTAAAACTATTGTTAAAACATAAGTTACTCCCAATATTACTGGCAAGTCATTTTGTCCAATTGCCCAATACGTTAATAAACCTACTCCTGGCCATTCAAATATAACCTCAGTAGTTACACTACCGCCTAATGAGCCAGCTACTGCAAGTATTGCTTGTGTAGCTATAGCTGGAGAAGCAGCGCGTAAAACATGCTTATAAAGTATAGTTGAGTTTGGCAATCCTCTAGCTTTTGCAGTAATTACGAAGTCCTCTTTCAGAATTGATGCTACTAGGCTTCTAACTACATATGCGAAACCTCCAACGCCTACTATGAATAATGCAAGTAAAGGCAATACCATGTGATCTAATACACTTAGCCCATAATCAAATGGATTTTTAGGTGGAGGAATACTTACCATTCCTCCCGGAGGGAATAGCTTTATTGAATAAGCAAAGGCAGCGAGCAAAATAAAACCAAACCACCATGTAGGTAAACTTGAATGGACAATTGCAATTACTGCAACTATTTTATCCCATATTTTTGTGTTAGCAGCAAGCAAACCTATAAATGTTCCTGCTATAATGACAATAATTGTACCTGTGGTGAACAAAAGAATTGTATTTGGCAAGTAGTAAGCTATGATCGCACTTACTTTTCTTGAGCCTGAAGGCGCTTGTAAGAAATAAGCATCACCAAAATTAAAACGAAGCAGATTATACATTTGTATGAAGTACTTCTCAACAATGGGTTTATTTAGGCCATAAGCAGAAATCAGATATTCTCTGTATTTTTCTACTTCAATATTAACTTGGGTCATGTTTAAATTATGAGAATGTCTGATCAAAGCCTCCTCAAATCTAGAAACATCAACATTTATGGTACTAATTATGACTTGTTGCAAAATAGGAAAAGTAAAAATATAAAGAATTGTCATTGTAGCAATTAAAACAGAAAAATAAATAAGTACCTTTTTCAAAAGATATGTTTTAAACCCCATCTACATCACTTTATCTTCTTCTTACTACTCCGAATACTACTCCTATAACAATCACTATTATAACTATCGCTACTATTATGCCTATAGTTGTTGTTGAAATACCACTAATTGTTGTAGTTGAGGTAGGAGTGGTAGTTACAGGCACACTTGTTGTTGTAGTTGTTGTAGTAGAGGTAGTAGTTGTAGGGGTTGTTGTAGTAGTTGTTGTAGTAGTACTCGTAGTAGTGCTAGTAGTTGTAGTGCTAGTTGTAGTGGTTGTTGTAGTAGTTGTTGTTGTCGTGGTTATTGCTGGTACTACAACTAAACTTGCTGTTACTGGATTTAACAGTATTGATATATTACTATATGCATATATTTGAACGTTATAAGCACCTGGTAATAATGTTGATGGTACAGTGAATGTAAACACGCCATTAGAGTTCGTAGTTGTTTGATTGGTGTATAAGATAGTACCATTAGGAGCTGTTATTACTATGTAAACATTTATTCCAGCTGCAGGCGTTGCTGTCGTACTTCCTGCTACCATTTGCGTTATACTGCCATTTAATGTCTCACCTGGGAACACTGTTGCTGGTGGTACAAATGAAACTGTATAGGTTGCAGGTTCAACCATTGCTTGTGCTGGTGGTGCTAGGTGGAAGTATGGGTTCTTAACAATCTTTGCATATGGTGGTGAAACGCTTGGCTGCCAGGCAACAAGCATGAATGGTCCATCACCTATCATTGCATTTCCATAAGTCTTTATGAAGTTAATTGCTGCTTGATATCCTGCTTCTGCTTGCTGAGGAGTAACTAATGTTATTCCACTTAAATTCTCAACTTCTAATAAGCTCTTTGGTATGTAATCATGAGCTGAAGCGTTCTCTAATGCAGATAATATGTAGCTAACATCAGTTGGACTCAATAAGTTCAACCAATCAATTCCTTTGCTTTCTGCAGTGGCGCTTGACCATGCAGCTTTTCCTTCAGCTACAACGTCTTTCATACCGACATACATTTGCCATGGGAAGTATCCTCCTCCTACTAGTGCATAGCCTAATGGGTTGAAAGATGTGAATAAGCTTATTGCTTCTTCATTAGGATCGAAGAACCAGGTATTGCCCCATATTTCAATTGCAGTAGAGTTAATTATCTTAAATCCTTTTATAAGGCTTAATGGTGGGCCATATACTGTAGATGCTACAGAATCATAAATTGGATTGCTAGAGTTTAGCGACATTTCACAAGCAATTACATACTGGTAAATTATATCGGCTAGAGTAATGTTTTGTCCGTCAGCCCATTTATCATTGTTAAATAGAGGTGCTAAATTGAATATTGCTGCTACTTGTGCTGTAGTGTTTGGCGGCACATACGTTATTTCCTGTTTTGCTGGATTCCACCATAATGCATTTGTAGGTACAGGTATTATAGCATGAGGACTTGAATTAATTATCTTATAAGTGAAGATATATGGAATATCATAACCTGTTCCGGGAACACTTAAGTATGCCGGAGCAAATAAAGCAGTTCCAATTTCGTCAGTATAAGCATCAGTGAAACCAACTCCTGGATTTGCAGCACCCTGACTTAGCCATCTTACTCCTATTGTTACATTAGGGTATGTGCCGTTCCTAATAGCTAAATAAGTCTGGAAGCTTAATAGTGTATCCTGTGCATAGCTTGGATATACACCTGTAACGCCACCTGCTACGTATATTGGTAATACGCTCATTCCTAATCCTAATCTAACTGCCATTTGTATTCCTAACTCTGTAATTTCACTCTCTAGTTGATAGTATTCTTGTCTGCTAGTGAATAGACTTTGTACTATTATTAAGGATAAGTTATCAATTTCGTTTGCTTCTTTAAGCAAACTTGGATGCTCATACTGACTATCATTAAATGAACCCATGCTTAAACCATAGTATGATGTGAATGGTGCTGAAGCTCCTAGTGTACTATATAGACCAATTGCTAAACCAGCATCATAGTATGAATACACGCCACCCCAAGCTTCAATCGCTATATCCCAGCCAGCAGTTGCAGGATCACTGCCATATATTAATGATATCTCCTTTTGTAAGTTGCCTGGTATCTCTTGTACTGTAAATCCTAATTTCTCAAGCTGTGAAATTAAATACTCTGCATAAGCCTTTCTTACAGTAGTGTCAACTCTAACAAATACATAAACAGTAATTGGTTTGCCATTATAGTACCATTTGCCATTTATATATTGAGCGCCGTGAGCAGTCAATACTTTATATATTGTTTCATTTGCATAAGTGAAGTTGTAATGAATGTAAGAATATTGAGCTAATGTAGAAAGCATATGAAGCTCATCTGGCTCACCAGTATATATTGTTATTGACTTTATTCCATAACCGTGAAGTATAGTATCTACAAAGTATGTTCTGTTAAGTATGAAGTTGAGTGCAAACCTAACTTGCTGGAACTGGAATGGGTTAAATCCAAATGTTGTATTTAACGGATTTACTAAGACATCATAAAGGGTAGCTGGGACATAATATGGCTTAGCCCCTGGTGGTAAATAAGTGTACATTGTTGGTGGTAATCCATAAGAGTAGAAAGCTATTTGGCCGTGCAGAAAACCTAATACTCCGCCTGCGTCATTTCCATTATATGAAATGAAAGTTATTGCAGTGGAAGCAGGATAGCTAGTTGTTTGTGCCACTACTAGAGCCGGAGACGATATTAACATTAAAGATACTACTAATATAGGAAGTATTTTTCTTAGGACCCCATTTAATCTGGAACTACTTGGCATAATTTATAAATCAGTAAAGGAGTATATAAAAATTATCATAAGGATATGGGGAAGCTGAACATTTGTAAACAACAATATACTCTTTTTTAAGCCTTTAAAACAATTTATAAGTTAATGAGACAATGAAGTTTTAGTGAATGAGACCAAGACATCTGCAACAAGCAGAAAACAATTCATGCTCAAATTTTTTTCTAGTATTAAATAATTATTATTAAAAAGATTAACGCATTCTTTCAATAGATCAAAATTATAATAAGTTTTTAGATAAAATTTTTAATTTTACGTGAAGTTTCCTGTTTCATTTCTATCTAGTTGCTAGTAATAAAATTTTATACCTCGTCTTCTTTGTTTACTATATGAAAAGGAGATCTCAATTATATGTCCCATCAAACTCCGAAAAGATGATTAGGAAATCTGTTGAGCTTAACGCAGATTCAATAATTTTTGATCTTGAAGATGCAGTCCCTCCAGAAGATAAAGAGAGGGCAAGAGAGCTTCTAGGCAAAATGCTAAAGGAACTGAATTGGGGAAAGAGGGAGCTCTGCGTTAGAATAAATTCTTTACAATTACTTGATTCTTATCAGGATATTTCTTTTATCGCAAGAGAAGATAAAATTTCGTGTATTGTAGTCCCTAAGGCTGAGAACGATTTATCGTTCCTTTATAAGGCAACTGGCAGGAACTTAATACCTTTAATTGAGACTGCAAAAGGGGTTGTTAAAATAGAAGACATTGTTCGCTCTGAAGGGGTTGTTGGAATAAGCTATGGTATTGCAGATCTTTCTCTTTCCTTGGGAGGAGATTACACCTTTTACGAAAATAATCAGTATATTAAAACACTTATAGTAACGATGGCAAGGGCTTATGATATTGATGCAATAGACAAAGTATATTTTGATTTAAAGAACTTAGAGGGATTTAGGAAAGAATGTGTAGAGGCAAAGAAGCTAGGTTATGTTGGCAAGCAAGTTATTCATCCTTCACAAGTTGATATAGCTAACGAAGTGTTCTCACCAACAAAAGAAGAAATAGAGTGGGCTAAGAGGGTTATAGAGGCTTATGAAAATGCAAAGAAAGAGGGAAGAGGCGCAATAAGGTTAGATGATAAGCTAGTCGATTACGTTCATTATAAAATTGCAAGAAAAATATTGGAATTTCAAGAATGAAAACTTCTGTGATTGCAAAGCCTTTAATTATTTTTCGCCACATTCATTCTCTATATAACTAACGATATCGTCTTGATTTCCAACTATTTGGATCCCAAGATCAGATAGAAACTTTATAAAAGCTGGGATTAATCTTTTTATTCTAAATTTACACTCCTCAGAAAGCCCATAGCCAATATCTATTCTCTCCGGCTTGCAGACAACTATGTAAAATACCTTATCTTTGTATAGATTTGCTGCAGAGGCTAGGCCTAAATCGTGAAGCAAGTAATTAAAGCTTTCACTAGGATTAACCTTATATATCCCGTGATCTTCTTCAATATTTCCAACATCAATAATTATTATTATGTCGTATTTTTCTAAATTTACTCCTAGCAGATTCCCAGGCCCAAGATCCATCACATGAGCATCTTTTATTTTTCCTAGTAATGCATCAGCTAAGCAAGAGCCAAAGCCGTCATCACTCATTAATTTATTGCCGAAGCCTATTATGGCAGCTTTCAAATCATTTCACCTAAATTAGGAATAAAGGTGCTATTTAGAGTTAGATTAGAAAAGGCAAAGCAGCAATATTAAATTTTTGATTGCACTGAGATGAAGCAAAAATTGCTGGGCGCACGAGTTATGAAGAAAATATTTGCTCTATAAATTTGTAAGAATAAAAAATATAGTGTAATAAAGTTAAATCTCGTTTTGCAATAAAACTTTTGGAGCTTTTGCCTTATTCTCACTTATAGAAAGATTTTTATGTTTAAAAATCGTTTATTTCATATGGTATTTGTCAACGAAAAAACATATGTAAGGTATGTTGAGGAAGGAAGAGAAGAGGAATTTCACAAAGAGTATGAGAGGGCACTTCAAAAAGTAGAGCAGGAATATCTTGGCAAAGAATATCCAATTTTGATTGGAAAACAAGAGATAAAGTTAGATTCTAAGCTTGTTGTTAAATCTCCAATAGATACTTCAATAACTGTAGGAGTTTTCCAAAAAGATGATGGAAAATATTTGCATGAGGCAGCAAAGGTAGCAAGAGAAGCATTTAATCAATATTGGCAGTATTCTGATTGGAAAGATAGAGTAGAAATGGCTTATAAGACAGCTGAAGAAATGAGGAGAATGAAGTTTGAATTAGCAGCAATTATAACATATGAGGCTGGCAAGAATAGGTTTGAAGCTGTTGCAGAAGTCGATGAAGCAATAGACTATTTCACATATTATGCTAAGCTCTTAGAAGACAATAGGGGCTATATAAGGGAGATGGAAGGCAGAATTTACAAGAATGAAAAAGCGTATTCAGTAATGAGACCTTATGGGGTATGGATGATAATTGCGCCTTTCAACTTCCCATTAGCAATAACTACAACTATGACATTAGGGGCCTTAATTACAGGAAATACAGTTGTAGTTAAGCCATCTTCAGATACTCCATTATCAGCTTATATGCTAGTCACGTTGCTGAGAAGAGCAGGCTTCCCACCAGAGGCTGTAAACTACTTAACTATACCAGGTGAGAAAATAACTTTAGATGAGTTTGACGGATTTGCATTTACCGGCTCAAGAGATGTTGGGCATAAACTGCTTAAAGATTTTATAAATAAGAAACCAAGGCCAGCTGTATTAGAACTGGGAGGGAAGAATGCAACTATTGTTACTGCAAAGGCAGATCTGAATAAGGCTGTTGAAGGTGTCTTTAGAGGTGCTTTCGGTTTTGGAGGGCAAAAATGTAGTGCTACATCTAGAGTATTCATAGAAGAACCTGTATACGATAAATTCCTTCAAATGTTAAAGGAAAAAGTTGAAAAGACAGTCATAGGAGATCCTAGGAAAAGAGAGACTTTCTTAGGACCAATCATAAACAAAGGTGCTGTTGAGAAGTTTAAGAAATATATAAATCAGGCAATATCTGAAGGCGGCAAAATACTTGTAGGAGGAAGAGTAATTGAAGAAGAGAAAAGCTACTTAGTAGAGCCCACAATTATAGTAGATTTGCCATATAGCAGTTCATTATGGAGAACTGAGCTCTTCGTTCCCATACTTTTAGCAAAAAGCGTTAAGAATTTAGAGGAAGCAGTAAAGCTGGCTAATGATGTTGATTATGGCCTTACTGCAGGAATATTCTCTGAAGATCCTAAGGAGGTTGAATACTTCTTCGATCATATACAAGCTGGGGTGACCTATGCAAATAGAATAGTGGGATCAACAACTGGAGCAATGCCAGGAGTTCAGCCATTTGGTGGATGGAAAGATTCGGGATGGACTGGACGCAACGCTGGTGGCCCATACTATCTTCTCTCATTTATGAGAGAGCAAGCAAGAACATTCTATACATGATTTTTTCTTTTTTATTATTAAAATTAAAGTCTTCACCTTTTACTTCGTTTTCTTTTCTTTTGAAATTAAGCGTGCTTTGCGCGTTTATTATTGGAAATGCTTATTTTAGATAAAAGATCCCTAAGTTTTTTGTCCCTCATAAAAAGGGGTAAAACCGTTATAACAATTACATCTTCTGCTTTTAACTAATCGTTCATTACTATATCGACATTTAAAATCCTTTGACCTTTTGAAAGTCTTACTCTTATTTCCCCCCAAAGGGCGAAACTTTCGATTGTAACTCTAATTTCTGCATATGAAAAAGTACATGAAAGAGACTTTAGTCGTACTTGTCACAACCTCTTTGAAGCTTCCTTATATATAAGGTCAAGAAAGCTATAATCTTTTATAATGCTCATGCTCTCAAGCTGATTTATTATGTTGCTCAAAACACTAGAGGAGATTGTGCTCCCTTCCTTTTCGCTTATACAATCCCTTAACTTACTCCATGAATTTTTACCCTCTGATATGCACTTTAACGCATAAAGATATCTCTTTCCCAGTTGTTCAGAGATTTTTCTCTTTGACTCTATCAGATTTTTAAGTTCTTGTAATGCAACATTTATCGCAATTTCCTTTACTTTTTCTAAGTCTCTAGCTTTAGAATATAAATTACCTGCAAATGTTAACCATCCCGGAATTCCGTCAAAGAAGTTAGCAATTTCCTCTATTACTTCATCACTTACCCTCATTGAGATCTCCGAAAATCCCTTCTTTAAAAAAGAGATAGAAGTCTCTTTATCAAACCTTTCTAATTTTATTTCGTGAAAATACCTACCATAAAGGGGTGACGAAGGATCTTCAACAGAAAGAAAATCATAGAGTAAACCAACTTCTGAACCAGTTAAAATAAAAGTTAAGTTCGTGTCGTAATCATAAGCGTGAGCTAAAGCCTCTCTGATCTCTTTAGAGAGAGGACCTCTCAACTTTTGTGCTTCATCGAAAGCTATTATTAATCTGTGCTTGTTGAGATGATCAAATAAATCTGAAAGAGAAATAAAGTCTCTCCCTTTCCAAGAGAACTCTATTTCATTCCCAAATATTTTAACTCCCCTTATTCCCTTTAGGAATTCTACAATTCTGCTGCTTGAGCTTGAAAGTAATTGATAAAAGTCTTTCCAGCCATAGTTTTCCTTTAATTTTCTACAGTCAAGCAATATGTATGGAATATTAGTCTCGTTCAAAAACACGTTTAAGAGAGAAGTTTTCCCAATTCTTCTAACTCCAGTAAGGAGAATGAAAGGTCTATTTATGTTCTTTCTAAGTTCTTCTAGCTCCTTTTCCCTATCAAATAAATCCTCTCTTTTGGTTTTTGGTCTTTCATCAAATAACAACTTCTGCCCCAGAATATAACTTCTGCCCCAGAAGTTGAAAAAGATTATTTGAGCTAATAAGTAAAAGATAAAGAACACAATTAAGCGTAAATATTAAAAAAGAAAGGAAAAATATTCTACTTTCCTTTACTTGGCAGTCTCGTTTGACTTTTAAGGCCAACTGAAGTTTCTTCAAGTGGCTTTCTAGCAGTCTCTTTACTCATTAATACAGATAAAATAAATGCAGCTAAGCTTACTGTAGCAAATACAAGAAGCGCGTTAAAGAATCCTATTTCCTTTACCATAATAGGGAAATAAAAGGTACCCAATACAGACCCAACTCTACTTACTGCAGTTGCAAAACCCTGACCAACAGACCTAACAGAGGTAGGGAATAATTCAGTTGGATAAAA
>ERZ1684502.59-NODE-59-length-32560-cov-43.269036_pt1 | contig 32560 bp, 33 predicted proteins | sample MGYA00580192_ERZ1684502 | MGnify/ENA primary metagenome ERZ1684502 (study PRJEB41476, sample SAMN13258264) | hydrothermal vent metagenome | biome: caldera [ENVO_00000096]; feature: acid hot spring [ENVO_00002120]; material: acidic water [ENVO_01000358] | place: New...
CATTAGAATCCATTTGGCTTATTCAAGGTTTAGGGTTTAAAAAAGTAGAAGTAAATCTTCAATCTGAAGAGGTAAGAGATCTAATGAAAAAACTTTATTTCAAAGGTTTTCCCGCCGGGCTTTCTTCCTTTGGTCCCACAGTTTATACTTTTGTAAAAACTAAAAGAGAAGGGGAAGAATTAGTTAGCCTTTTTGGTGGATTTATGACTGAACCGAACAACGAAGGGGCTAGAGTTTTATGGCTGAAAGATTAAACTATGACGATTTTATACTCGAAGATTTAAGAAAAGTATATGGCAGTTACTTGAATGAGTTTTTAGGCTCTTTACTTATACCTAACAGCAGGCTTTATGTCAGAGTTAATACTTTGAAAACTACTATCGAGAGTATATTAAAAGCCCTGGATTTTCTTCAACAAGATGAAGACTTCGAAGAAGCACTCTATGTCAAGTTGAAGGGTCCAAATAAAATAGAGGAACATAATACAAAAGTTATAGTAGATAAGAGAACCGCAGAAAGCGTAATGATGGGTGCAGATGTATATAAACCTGGAGTTAAGAAGATTATAGGAAATGGAAAGGAGGTAAATGTTGTTAGCGAGAATGGAGTTGTAGTAGGAGAGGGAGAGTTAGTAAATAAAGGTAGTCTTATAGTGAAAGTAACAAATCCCCTTTATCAAGCCCCCAAATTTGCTGATTTACCTCAGGTAAGAGAAGGAGAAATTATATTGCAAGGTAAAGCGTCAATGTATATTGCACATCTGTTAGATCCTAAACCTGATGAGTTGATAGTTGATATGACTGCCTATCCAGGAGGTAAATTAACTCATGTTTATCAACTTGAGCCAAGAAGTAGAATTATAGGTTTTGATCATACTAGAAAGAAAGTTCTAGAATTAAATGAGAGACTAAAGAAGCTAAAAATGAGAATTGAGGTTTATACTGCTGATTCTAGGTATCTCTATGAGGATTTTGGTATAAAAGACGTGGATAAAGTTATTATAGATCCTCCTTGCTCTAATCTGGGTGTAAGACCTAAAGTTTATGATAAGAAAACTAAAAAGGATATAATGGATTATCATAAATATCAAAAGCAGTTTCTTAATTCGGCTTATAAAATTCTGAAAAAGAATGGGGTTGTAATTTATTCTACGTGCACCGTTACGACTTTGGAGAATGAAAAAGTTGTTGAAGATGATAGATTTAAAGTAGAGAAGATTATCAGGTTTCATCCTAATATTCATGATATGACAGGTTTTTTTATTGCTAAGTTAATTAAGAGAAATTGATGCCAATAGAAGAATATTTGGGTAAAAAACCAAGAATCTCTGAAAAGGTATATATTCATCCTACTGCTTACGTTATAGGTGATGTAAGCATAGGAGAGTTATCTAGTCTTTGGCATTATGTAGTTGTTAGAGGGGACGAAGATTCAATAGAAATTGGAAAAGAGTCTAATATTCAAGAGAGCTCAACTATACATACTGATCCAGGGTATAAAGTTGTAATAGGTGATAGAGTGACTATTGGGCATAACGCTGTTGTTCACGGTGCTAAAATTTCCTCAAATGTAATTATAGGGATGGGTGCTATTCTTCTAAATGGGTCTGAAATAGGAGAATACTCTATAATAGGTGCAGGTGCTGTAGTAACTCAAGGTACTAAAATTCCTCCATATAGTGTTGCTGTTGGTGTACCAGCTAAAGTGATTAAAAAAGTTGGCGAAGAAGAGATAAAGTTAATTTTAGAAAACGCAGAAGAGTATGTAAAACATGTTAGGAGGATTATGAAAATTGAATAGAGATCTAAAGGCTTTTAAATGGTTTATGAAAACACAACTTTTAAAAGATCCATTTAACCCTATTTATGCTACATTTAAGGTGACATCTAGATGCAATCTTCATTGTACTTTTTGTTTGCCAGACTATTATTCGGGCAAGCTAGGAGAAGCGAGTACAGAAACTGTTAAAAAAATTATTGATAATTTAAGGGATTCTTCTATAGCTGTACTTTCATTTGAAGGGGGAGAACCAACATTACGTAATGACATACTAGAACTTCTAAAATATGCTCATGATGGCTCATTTTATGTTATGTTAACAACAAACGGATATAGGTTAAACGATGAAAATTTTCTTTCAAAATTAGTTGATGGAATAGATTTTTTGCACTATTCAATAGATGAGTATCATTGGAATGTGAAAGCATTAGATAATTTATGTAAGTTTAGGCAATATGGTCTTAAGGTTAATGTACAGACAGTTGTTACCAGATACAATCTTAATAAACTAGAAGAAAAAGTTAGGAAGGTGCGCGAATGTAAATATAAGATTGTTATATTACCTGCGATAGATTACCCAGAATCTAAAGTAAAGTTGGCTCCTGATCCTTATGAGCTTTATAAAGTTCTTTCAGAATTAAAGAAAAAATACGGCCCCACTATTAACAATTCGTGGGGATTTATTAATGCTTTAATTGGACAGACTAAAATAAGAAGAATAGTGAGTTATGCTATTACAGTTTATCCTAATGGAGATCTTCCTTATCCAGATGATATAAACGGAAAAATTGTTGGTAATCTATCATATGAGAAATTAGATAATATCTTGAAAAAACCTGTTGTTAAAGAACTACAAAAATACATGCTAAACAATCAAGCTAAATTTGAATATTTGCATTTACAAACTGCATCATTTAATAGTATAAGAGATTTAGCAGAATACGTATATGAAATGTTAAAATGGAGATTTAAAGGAGAAGCCTAGCCAAAAATTTTCTCATAAATTTTTTGTAGATCTTCTGTTACAAGATGGGTGTATATCTGAGTAGTTCTTATATCTTTATGTCCTAGCAATTTTTGTACCACTGGTAATGGCATTCCTTTTCTTATGGCTTGAGTTGCAAAAGTGTGCCTTAAAATATGTGGTCTTAAATCAATTCCTAGTTTTTTCCCCAGTCTTTTTAGTTTTTTATAAAGAGCATCATAACTCATATTAAATAGCTTTTCATTATTATTCATATTCTTTATGTATTTCTCAAATAGTTTTTTGGTCTCTTCTGTAAAAAATACAATTCTTTCTTCTCCGTTTTTTGTATTTCTTACTATTATGTATCTCTTTTCAATGTTAATATCTGATTTTCTTAATGATAAAAGCTCTTTTGCACGTAAACCAGTATCTAATAATAATTGAATAAGTAATTTATCTTTTGTCCTTTTAAGTGTGCTTTTTATTTTATCTATTTCTTCTTCGTTTAATGCTCGTATCTCTCTCTTTCTAGTCCTAGGTATGGTAGGTTTTATATCTATTCCTAACCATCTTAGAAATCTAACAATTGCTATTATATAAACTCTTGCGGTAGCACTTTTTACTCTCTTTATTTCTAAATTGTCTGATATAACTTTAGTTTTAGTACTTCTATTTAATATATCTATAATCCATTTATTTAGATCAGTTGATGTAATTTGTCTTGGATCTTTTTTCACAAAACTAAGGAAATCTTCTATAGCTATTTTATATAATTTTATGGTATTTTCGGATGCTCCAGCAACTGTTAATGCCGATATAAAATCTTCCAAAGGGTCTGTCACAATATCTGGTTTTCCTAGCTGTAATTTCACATTGTTTATCTTTTATGTAGATCGTTTTTTAAGTGAATAGAGTGATACTCAATGATTTTCTATTGTAAATATAGAAAAAATACTCAATAGTAAAACTACTTATACCCCACTTTACTTTATTACTTATAGGGTATCCAGGGACCTATAAAAGGAATGATGAGGTCCCCTGACCCCCGAGGTCCCTGGATACCCTATAAGTAATAAAGTATACCCATTTTGCCATTTCTAATTAAATAATATCTCTCGATGAAACCTTTCATTACTTTTCTTATCTTAGAAATTTTCACACTTTCTATGTTTCCTCCCCATAGTTTATTTGACCGTATGTGGATTCCTTCTTTTCCAGTATCAATAATTATTATGAAGATCGGTTTGAAAGGGCTTGTTTTTTTGTTTTTAAGGTAATTAGCTGCATAAATTCCTGTTCTCATTGCAAGCTCTCCTAATTTAGGAAAACCTTCAATGAGGTCTCCTAATATAAATGAATTTTGATATTTCAAATTCTGATCAACTTTGTAAAATTCAAAAGGATAAGATGGTTTGCAAGAAGGAATAATATCTTCTGGTTTTTCAGTATACTTTATCCCATATTTATCCATATATTCCATTAGTGTTTTGCTTATATTTTCTCCTAAATAACTAAGAAAACTTCCGTGATATTTGACTTCTTTGCCCAATTTTTTAAAGTAAAAAGCTAATTGAATAGCGAGATAATCAATAAGAGGGTCCTCTGAGCTAATGCTTATTTTACTTTTTTCCTTTATTCTCATTATAGCATTAATTATTTCAGTTTTATCGCATCCAGCAGCAATTATTAAATTTTCGGGATTATAGTCATTTTTATCAGTTTTAACCCATTTAGATTTAAGGTCAAAATCGGTTACTTTTTCCCCTTTTACAAAAGTTAATCTCTTAGAATATCTTAAATTACGTCCAAAAATTAAGTTTTTTGTAGCTGCTGTATAGAAAATAAATTCAGGTTTATCTGATATTAAAGTTGATTTAATTAAGTGATAAGCATTCAATCCAGCATAACCAGAGCCTACAATTAGCGTATCCATGATAAGATAGATTAATTTGATTAAAAATAAACAGTTTACTGTGAGGATTACTTTAGCGTACTCAAGAGAGGAAGAGTTAAAGCCATTACTTCCTCTGCTTGAGGGTAAGATAAACAATAGAGGGTATGAAATTGAACCTATAAAAATTAAACAAGGCGAAGTAAAATTTAATATTGAAAATTACGACTTATTATACTTTCCTCTACCTGTTTTATCTGTAATAAAGGATGTAAAAATATTATCAAATGGTAGCTATTCAGTAGAAAAATTATTTATAAAGAAAATAAAGGAGGAAAAGAATATAAGATTATATTTAAATGGAACGAATTCTACAGAGTTTTATCTAGCGAAGATGTTTCTTAACGGAACCGTTATTCCTTCTTCAAGCGATTATAATGCTGTAATTGATTCTAATGAAGGAGAAATTGACTTGTATAGCGAATGGGAGAAAATTTGTGGCAAGCTTCCTATAATTATTTCTATGATAGGAAGTAAAAAAGTAACAGAAGAAGAACTTTTAAAAATTAAAGTTATAATAAGAGAATCCGCGTCATTTTTAGTAAATACGGGAGAGCTTCCAAGCGTTGCTAAAGAATTAGGACTTAAAGGAAGAGAAGCCTTGGAATGTTTCTTTAAACTATGTAAACAAAAAGGGCTTTGTGGAGAAGTCAAATACTCTTTGCTTTAACTTTTCTTACAATATTTATCATCTTTATTAACACTGGTAATGCAATTACAAGATCAACTGGGTATGGGACATTCATGATAAATAAAACGAATGATAATATGAATAGTGATAGCTGGAGATATAATCCTTTCATATGAACTCATTGTATCGAACCGATTTAATGTAAGTTAATATAATTCGCAATATTACGCTTGCTCAACTATCTTTAGTATTTTCAACTTAGTCTGAGTTTTTCAAAAATAAAAAGATTTCATGATACCTAAAATAATTCATGCTTATGAGCAAAGGCTTCCTTTAGAGTTAAATTATTGGTTTGCAAAAGAAAACGAACGGATTAAAGTGTTTTCTGATGCTATAAAAAGTCCGGAAATATATATAGATAAAGAAGTAAAAATAAAAGGCGAGTGGATCTATAAGAGGGATCGTTATATAATTCGGAAACAAGAAGAAAAAGAAGAGGTCATATATCCAAACACTGAAGCAGTTGATTTTATTTACATTGATAATGACATTCGCCCTGTAGAGAGAAAAGGGAAAAATATAATCTTTAATAACGAAAAATATTTAATGTTTTATCGTAAATTTGGTTTTTCTATATTTGAAAATAAAAATAAAATCTTAATTTTTACTAATAATAAAATAATTGAATTGGAAAAACCAATTAGTTATAGGGTAAATCCACTGTACGTTAATCTAGTTTATGAAAATAATTCAATTGTCATTGATATAAATGGAAATAAATTTTCATATAACAGACCAGATTTTTACTTAGGTACTTCTAGCAAGGGGAAAATTTTCCAAACGCTTTCGGGAAAAATAGTAACTGAAGGGGAATACGATCTATTGGGAATTTGTTCTTCAGAGGCCTATTACTTAGGTGAAGCTTCTATTGGCCTGGTACTTGCATGTAATAATAAACTGAAGTACTACTATAAAGGGGGTTGGGCATATTTATCTAATATATCTAATTTATTGGCTAACTATGCGAATTATAATTATGTTATAGTCACTGATATACAGAGCACTGTGTATGATGGTAATTTAAAGAAACTATTTGATTTAAACAATATACATTCTATCATAGCTAATAGAAAATACATATATGCAATATCAAATTCAAGAAGAATATACATAATAGAACCTACCGATGATTATTTCCCATTAGAGATATCACAAGATTCCCACGGGGTTACTGTTGCCGTAGATAAAGGACTTTATGATTTAGTCAGACTGGGCAAAGGTCTGATTAAAGTTAGCGAGTCAATTGAAGGTGGAAAAGTCATAATGAGAGTTGAACCAAGTAGGCTTTCTGTAACCACTCAGAGCAAAATTGAGGTTAGTAATGAACTATTTACATATTCTAAAGACATTATCATACCTCCCACAGAGCCTGAGCTAAGCTTGTTAGAGGGATATATATTAATTGCAAGGAATGGAAGAGTAAAGAATGTAAATGAATATTATAATGCTATACTGAAAAGCAGGATTAAATATAAGAGTCATAGCATGCTAGAAAGTATAATAAAAATAAAGATTCTTGGAAAGGAATATCCCTTCTATATAACTAACTCAGAAGGGGAGCTCTTAATTAACATTCCTATTGTGAAGTTCAGTTTAGATGAGGAAGTAGTTCTTCTCTTATTAGAAAGAAACGGGTTTATAGAAACTTCAAAAGAGTACGTGATTAAGGTAAAAGAAGTAAAAGATAATAAGAATTATAGGACATTTGAGCAAATAGAAAATGTGTCAAGAAGAATAATTTCAAAAAGCGAAGATCAATATTTTGAATGGATAAGAAAAGAGGAATACCAAAATATTTATGATAATGTTAAAATAGCTAGAGAGAATGATTTTATTAACATAGAAGATAATAGATTTGAAGTCAGAGCCGGTATTCAAAAAATAACTATACAGAGGGATAATTATGTTAGAGAATATGTTGTATATGGCATACCCAACCCAATAAAAAGTGTTGAAGCGTATATCCAGAGTAACAAGCTACATATTAATATCGCCCTAGCGTATAAATTACCAATAACAGTGATTTATGGAACACAAATAAAAACAAGTCCCAATGGAGAATTTGTATTTGACCTTGATCCTGTATATTCAACAATTCTAGTAAAGGCTTATTATTCAGAAAATATTAAATGGGAATTTAACTATAAATTTATGGAATTGATCAAGATAGCTCTTATAGAAGCAGAAAAGCTTTCTAGGAATATAAAAGAACAACTGAGTATTTACGGGATTTTATAACCTAAAAAACGAGGGTATGGAAACTGTTTTAGTTTTTATGATAGGTTAAGGTAAAATGTGGTGTTTTAGGTCAATTATGGATAAGCTTAAATGCTCTGTTGAAACGCTATTACATAGTGAGTTTCAGTTCCCAAGAACAGTAGGGCTATGAATCTCTTGGCGACATGGGAGGAGCTTATGCTGTGAGGGGGCTAGAGTGTTGCCGCTGAGAACCAGAATGTTGTGGTTCATAAATAGTGTAATATTGGAAACCACCACTACCTAGGAAGTGGTTTCGGTTGTAAAAATACTGTCATTTTACTGCGACTCTGCTTTTATTGCAAAAAGCATAATGTGAACATTCTAAAAGAATATTATGTAGGCCCTGTAAAGATAACAATTACGAAAGATGAGAATAATGTTTGCAGATACACAATTGAAGAACCTCAACTTTCACTTTATGAAGAAAAGATAAAGGATGAAATCATCTCACAAATTCTATATATGTCATCTAAAAATATCGAGGAGGATATTATAAAGACTCTGAGAGAAAGAGGTTTCAAAGATGAAACAATAGAGAAAATTCTATATCATATAAAGAAATATACTCTTTATGATATTATAACACCTATTATGCTTGATCCAGAGATTGAAGAAATTGAATGTAGAGGTTATAATAGCCCAATAACTGTTGTTCATAGATCATTTAGCGAATGCATAAGGCTATATACAAATATAATCCCGGAAAGCGACGAGCAAGTGATAAAAATTGTGGAAAAACTTGCTACAAAGGCTAACAAGAGTATTAATATAGCTAAACCTTATCTAGAATTTTCCCTTCCAGAGGGACATAGAGTAGCAGTAACTATAAGTAATGAAATTTCATTACCTGGTTCTACTTTTGATATTAGAAAATTCCCTGCTAAGCCACTAAGTATAACTGCTATGATCTCAAATGAGATGTTAAATGAACTAATTGCTGCATATTTGTGGTTTTTAATGGAATATAAGCCATTTATTATGATATTAGGGCCAACTGGCTCAGGGAAAACGTCATTGCTAACAGCTCTTCTTAACTTAGTAAATCCAAACTATAAGATCCTTACGATAGAAGATACGCCAGAAATAAATATAGTAAGTGGAAATTGGGTAAGGTTCATAGCAAGATCTACATTAGGAGGTAGTTACGACGTTACACTTAATGATTTGGCAAGACTTTCATTGAGATATAGACCAGATTATCTTGTTATTGGTGAAGTAAGAGGGAAAGAGATAGAAGCTTTAATCCATGCAGCAGCCTCCGGTCATGCTTCTTTAACTACTTTTCACGGATCTAGGCCAATAGATGCTGTAACAAGAATAACTGATCTCCTTTCAACTGATTTGTCCAAACTATTTCTTCAAACAATATGGGCATTTATAATAGTTGGAAGTAGAAAAGAGAGGAATAAGAATGTTAGATCTGTTTTGTCTATCTATGAGACGTTAATTGATAAACGTAAAATTAAATTTAAAAAAGTCGTGCAATGGGATTTCAATAGAAATGCATTTGCCCCTACCGATGTCTCTTCATTGCTAAAAAGATCTTATAGGCTTAAATGGATAACAAAGACATACGGCCTTTCACTAAGTGAAGTAAAAGACGAGATACAAAAGAGAGCAGACTATCTGAGTAAGCTAATTACTGAAAAAGTAATAGATTTTTTGGAAGTTTCTTCTGAAATTAGAAAGTTTTATAACGGTGAGCTTAGCTATGAAAGTAAGACCTTATCTTAACAATTTAGCCCCTTGTAATTTATTTAATGATAAGATTAAGAAATATATTGAATATTACGGCGATGATATATTTATTGTATGTAAGAAATACTATGAAACTCTAAGGATATTTATACCTTTAATTGTAGTTATAGCGATGCTCGGAATTCTGAAGCTTAAGTTATTACTACTTTCTGTTATTCCGTTAGTATTGATAGCTTACCTATACCCCCTTCTATATGTATGGTCTAAGGCTGAGGAACATAAAAAGGTAGTAAATTCCGAGGCTCCATTTATTGCCCTTATAGCCTATATAGATTCTCTTGTGGATAAGGGGTTAAATCACACCTTCAAGGAACTTTCAGAAATTCGAGAGTTGAAAGTTCCCAGAATTGAACAGAACTATTTGCTTAAAATGACCACTTATATGAATATGTCTTTTGCAAAGGCACTAGAAAAAAGAGCATTGATACATAGCGGTGATTTGTTGGGTAAACTATATAACAACTATCTGGCAGCACTTAGTTTAGGAATTACAATTAGGGACAGATTGAAAGATGTTTTGAAAGAGTTATTAAATGATCTGAAGGACTCCTATAAGAGTTATGTGGAAAAATCTGCTGAATTAACCGAACTAGAGTTTTCACTATTCTTGTTACTACCCATTGTTCTTATAGGTTTTTCGTTTACTTTTAAAGTTTCTTTAATTGAGTTACTTTCACCTTTATTATTTGTCCCTCCAATAATTTTCCTCATTTCTTCTATTCAACCTAGTGCGGAATATAACTTAAAGTACGGCAAGTGTATATATAGCTTAGCTGCTATCCCTATTATTTTCATGGTCCCGAGATTCGATTTAGAATATAAGATCTTAGCTTCACTCTCTGTCCTTTTAGTGCTGAGCTATTATATATATTCCCAGATTACATTAGCTAACGAGCTTGAGAAATCTTTGCCTGTTCTACTTAAAGAGGTCTCTGAGTATTTAAAAATAGGTTATACGATACAAAATGCAATGCCAAAAGTAAAGCTGAGTTCTAAGAGAGCTAGCAAAGTCTTAGAAAATTTGCTCAAAAAACCAGACTCAGCAAGTACTCCTTCAAAGCTATTTAACATCACATTTAAGCTTCTGTTTATTATTGCTAGGACAGGCTCTTCATCTATTTCTTTAGATGAATTAGCTAATTCTATTAGCGAAATAATTTACAACAAAAACAGTCTAATAAGACAGCTAAGGTTATTTGATGTCTTTGCTATTCTTACGCCAGTGATGTTATGGTTTACATTTAGTATGTTTGGAAAAATATCTACAATTGCCATTCCAAGCGTTGCTATTATTTCAGCCTATAGTATAACCTCTGTTCTAATATTCTCTAAAATATCGAGGTTTACATTGCTCTATTTTCCATCAATATTACTGACAAGTATTGTCTTGGCTATACTTTCGGTTTTGCCTCCCGTCTTTTTATAGGTTATAAGATAATGGAAAGAAATGAGCAAGGTACAAAATAAAACAAAAACAAAAGGTATCTCATCCATCTTAGGAACCGTAATTGTTTTAGTAATAACAATAGCTCTAGGATCATTGCTCTATGCCTATTCTAATGGTATGTTCGGCAACTTAACTCAAAATGTGAATGTAAATATACAAGCACAGATTATAACGAATCCCTCTACGGGTCAGGCTTATCTGCAGTACAGTTTGACAAACAACGGGAATTTACGAGTAAACATAACTTCAATAGAGATTGGCAAACAACCCGTTCAGAATTTTAATATAGTACTTAATCCTGGACAAACATATCAGAATATTACAGTATTACCAAGTACACTTGGCATCCAACCAGGTAGCTATTACACTGTAATATTCGCAGGTCAAACAGCTACAGGTAAACCATTCTTAGAAGCTCTAAACGTATTAGCCTCCAGCACGGCGTGAATAAAATGAAAGGTATTTCTTCCATTTTTTCCTCTCTTATTGTTACTCTTATAACCCTCTCTTTAGCTGTTCCTCTATTTTTCTATTTTAACTCTATATATAACATAAACTCTGTTATCATTGGACAAAACTTTAACAAATTGAATAATGCATTGGCAACTCAATTTAGTATAATAAAATTAGGCAATAAACCAAGTCAAATATATATTTATAATTATGGAGATACAGACATACATATTAATTTATTAATAATAAACAACACTAGTTACAATATAAATGTTATATTAAAACCTAACGAAATAATTCCACTTAGTAGTTTGACAAATAAGATATCTAACATTTCTCTGGGAAATTTCACAATAATTATTGAAGCTAACGGAAATTATTACTATATTAGCTAAATTTTAGCCTTTTCCTTTTTTACTGAATTCTCGTTACTTTTCCTTATTTTTAACCGCAAAGCTTATTATTCTGGATAACAGTAAAATGTCTCGAAAGCTCGATGAACCCGTATATCCCCCTAGAAGGGGGATGGGTGAGAAGTGAGGTTGCCAACACATAAAGAAAACGTCGAAATGAATATCTACACGAAAATGTGGGGGAGTGAGGGTCTCTCCTGAAAGCCCCTGCAGTGAAGGATGAAACCAGACAGAGCAGGGGAATAAAGATTAGGGGATGAAGGGGAACACAGTGAGATTGTTACACGTATTTAAAAATAACGAGAAATATGCAGAAATCAGCTCCTGACCCTAACCCAGCACGAATATTCAAGTTATTTCCAATTCTTTTTTTACAGCTATCTCAATCTCATAACCTTTTTGTAATGCTTCAAGTATCTCTTCTCCTTTTTCTGTCAGCTTGTAAACTTTATGTGATCCTTTAGAATAAATAGTCTCAATAAGTTTTAGTTCCTCAAGAATATGAAATAATGCTAAAACTTCATACCGAGGTAGTCCCGTAAAAACAACTGCTTCTCCAGGATTTATATAACCTCTTTTTATTGCTTCAAGGATAAGTTTGATCTCGTACATTAATTTAATTCTTTATTTTAAACATTTTTAAGGCAAACACCCCTCATATACTTTGTGTGTACTGCGAGAGAAATCCTCTCATTACTATCTAAGACTTATTCAATAAATCCTAAAGATTACGTCGCTTATGATGTATGTTTAAATACTAAAGATGTGTTTAAAACGCTTGTAGCAACGATTCTTTCTCAAAATTCAACTGATAAAGCGACATATATAGCATATAATAATTTAGAGAGGAAAATAGGAATAACACCCAATAATATTATAAGAGTTGGGGATAGTGAGTTAAGAGAATATATAAAAAATGTTGGTTTATCTAATTCAAAAGCTAAATATATAAAGAACGCTGCAGAGTTTTTCCTAGGTCATAGCCAAGACAATTTATATAAACTTTCCTGCGAAGAACTAAGAAAAATATTAATTTCCATAAAAGGTGTAGGAGAAAAAACAGCGGATGTTGTTTTAGTTAATTGCTTTAAATGCAGAGTGTTCCCTATCGATACCCATATAAAAAGAGTAGTCACAAGATTAGGCATAGTTGGTGAAAAGCCTAATTATAATCAAATAGCCGATTTCTTTGCTTCAAGTCTTAACGAAGAAGAGCTTCTCCTGGCTCATCAGTTACTTATAGCACATGGAAGATCAACCTGCACTGCAAGAAAACCTTTATGTAATAAATGTATACTAAATTATTGTTGTGGGTATTTCAGTAGAATGGGCAAAGATAACAGAGTTAATTCCTCATGAGGACGTACTGTTGACTCAAGTAAACCAAAACATAGAAAATATAAAAAGAAACAAAAAGATTGTACCTATTATAGTTGATGAAGAAACTAATGTAATAATAGACGGGCATCACAGGCTTTATTCTCTTTTGTTTCTTGGTATTTCAAAAGTACCTGTATTTTACGTAAAATATACAAGTAATGATGTAAAAGTAAACTTTTGGTATAGGCAAATTAAGCCTACAATAAGTCTTCGTTTTCAAGACCATGGTGAATATTGTGTTACTGATGAATATGATAATAAAATCTTATGCGATTTTTCACTTTATAAACTTTATTGGAAACAACATATGTTAGAACAAAAACTGATTAGGGGTGGCTTTAGTGTACTTAAGAATCCATATATGGGCCTTAAGATTCCTCCTTTGCCAAAAGAATATATAATTAGTATCGCAATGAAAGGTTTGAGATTTCCTCCTAAGTCAACTAGACATGAGTATAAGTTTTATATACCCAAAGAAGAGATTGATCTCAATGAATATTGATTTAATAATACAAGTCTTAATATTCCTTTACCCCTCTTTATTCCTATTATATCAATTATTCCTTTATAGATTAGCGTCTAGAGTAAAGCAAATTTCGGCCAGCTCTTCTTTAAATAAATATTCTTTTCTCTCTATTATAGTACCTACTAAAGGAGAAGATATATTAATAATTCAAGAACTAATAGATAATATCTCTCAATTAGAATGGGATAAGAGAAATATGGAAGTAATCATAGTTTCTGATGATAGTGAGCAATATTTTGAAGAGTTGTTGGAAAAGTTGAAGATACCAGAAAATTTAAATGTAAAGTTGTATCGAAGAGAAAAGAAACAAGGCCATAAGAGTGGTGCCTTACTTTATGGTTATGAGAAGAGTAAAGGTGATATAATATTTATAATGGATGTGGACTCGAGATTACCAAAAGACGCCTTAATTAGAGCGTATAATAAGATGTTAACAAGCGGTTGTGATGCTGTTGCTTTACAGTGGACTGGTTACTCAAAAAATAAGCATTCTAAGTTGGCTAAGGGAATTATGGCATCTACATTGTTTGGAGTTAAGGCATTATTTAACGGTAAAGAGAATGCCAATTTAGTTATATTTCCAGTTGGAAGCGGAACACTTTTCAAGAGAGAAGCTTTACAAGCCGTAGGGGGTTGGGACTACAGACTAATTCAAGATGACCTAGAAATAGGAACCAGACTTGTAAATAAAGGTAAGAAAATTTGCTCCTCTGATGTCCCAATAGAAATAGAAGTTCCTGATAATTTCTTTTCCTTCTACGTACAACAAACTAGGTGGGCTATGGGTACAGCAGAGGTACTTAGACATAGGATTGGGTATATAATTACATCTAAGATAAGTGTGATTAAAAAAATCGATATGATTATTCACTTACTTCAATACACAACTGCCATATCTATGTTTTTAGGTTCTTTGCTTCTTATAGTTTTGGCGCCATTTATAGGTAACAATGATGTTTTGCGTTCTCCTCTATTTCTTTTCTGGGTAATTATTCTAGCCCTATACGCTTATATTATATATAATATTTCATTAAAATTAGGATTTTCGAAAAAAGATGCTCTATTTTCAATGGGCAGACTATCTGCGTTTTATGCTGCAATTTCTCCATTTATTCTATATTCTTTCTTAAAAGGTCTATTAAGTAAAAAAAAGACATATATAGTTACGCCTAAAGGAGGAAGTAAAGCAGGTATACAATATAAGGTTATTACAATTATTGGGATTTTTGGCATTGCTTATTTACTTTCTGCCATAAGATATTTACTTGGTCATGATTATGTGACAGCGCTATGGTTAGCCTATTATTCAGCTGGTTATCTATATACTTCATTAACTTTCAAAAGAGAATTATGAATAAACATTTTAATATCCCTATCTTCTCATTTTATGTTTTGTGGAAATTGGCTACATAAGATATCTATCTGATGGAGAAATTTTCAAGATGCTTACACAGCAGGTAAGTGGTTGGTTTAGGGAGAAATATAAAACGTTTACTCCTCCACAGAGAGGTGCTATTCCATTAATAAAATCTAACAAAAATGTCTTAGTTTCTAGCCCAACTGGCAGTGGAAAAACGTTAGCTGCTTTCTTAGGAATTTTAGATACCTTAATAGACCTTGGCTATAAGAATCAGTTACAAGATAAGGTTTACGCAATTTATGTCTCTCCTTTGAGGGCATTAAATAATGATATGAAAAGAAACTTATTCGAGCCATTACAAGAACTTAAAGAAAGAAACCCTGACCTTCCTGAAATAAGAATAGCAGTTAGGACTAGTGATACTTCTTCTTATGAGAAACAAAAAATGTTGCACGATCCTCCACATATATTAATAACAACACCGGAATCTTTTGGTATTTCATTAGTATCTCCTAAGTTCAGAGAAAGACTTGCTGATGCAAAATGGGTTATAATAGATGAAATTCACGAATTAGCCAATAGTAAAAGAGGGGCATATTTAGCTGGTATGCTTGAACTTTTTCAGGCTTTAGTTGCAAAAAATGAACTAGTAAGAATAGGATTAAGCGCTACTGTGTCCCCTTTAGAGGAAGTTGCCAAATTTCTAGTTGGTAAAGATAGGGATTTTCATATAGTTGATGCTAGGTTCGTAAAGCCAATTGATATCAAAGTAATTTCTCCAGTCAAAGATCTAGTTCATGCGTCAGAAGAAGAAATAAGTAAAGGTATTTATGATTATCTTGTTAAAGAGATAAAAAACCATAGGACCACTTTGATCTTTACAAATACGAGAAGCGCTGCTGAAAGAGTTTCATATAAATTAAGAAAAATATTTGAGTCCGAAAAGATATATGATAGCGATCTTGTAGCTGCACATCACAGCAGTTTAAGCCGTGATGTAAGATTAGAGGTAGAGGAAAAACTAAAAAAAGGAGAACTAAAGGTTGTAGTATCATCAACCAGTTTAGAATTAGGCATAGATATAGGTTATATAGACTTAGTTGTTTTGCTTAGTAGTCCTAAAAGTGTAAGCAGACTTTTACAAAGAATTGGAAGGGCGGGTCATAATATAACAAACATTAGTAAGGGGAGAGTAGTAGTAGTAGATAGAGACGATTTAGTAGAATGTACTGTTTTGGCAAAATTAGCTAAGGAAAGGAAGATAGATAATATACACATCCCTAAGAAGCCACTAGATGTTCTTTCTCAATTAATTGTAGCAGCATCCTTGATTTCGCCAATAAAAAAAGATGATCTCTTCAATATAATAACAAAAGCATATAATTATGAAGATCTTACATTGGACGAGTTTGAAATCGTTCTCAATTATTTACTGGGGGCTTTTGAACTCGAATCCAAGAACGTTTATGCTAAAATAAGGATAGAGGATAACGTCATAAAGCCAAAAAGAGGAACCAGAATGATCTTCTTTTTAAATACTGGTACCATTCCAGATGAAGCAGAAATAATTGTAAAGACCGAAAATGAAAAGTATGTAGGTAATCTAGAAGAAGAATTTGCCGAAATATTAATGCCTGGAGACATTTTTGTCCTCTCTGGTAAAACTTACGAATTTGTTAGAAGTGAGGGTAATCTAATTATAGTAAAAAGTGCCGAAGGCCAAAGACCTACTGTACCGAGCTGGTTTTCAGAAATGCTTCCATTAGCATATGATTCAGCAATAGAAGTCTCTAAATTTAGGGGATTTATTACTGAGCTAATTAAAAAAGGAATAGATAAAAAAGAGGCAATAGAGATTATTTCAAAAGAATATGAAATAAGTAAGCACGCTGCATGGTCAATCTATGAGTATGTGTTAGAAGAGTATCTCTTTACTGGTGGCCTTGTACCTAGTAATAATCTTATCTTAATAGAGATTTATGATGATGAAGAAAATAGAAGAAATTTCATATTTCATGCTCTATTTGGTAGGAGAGCGTTAGATGCATTATCAAGAGCTGTTGCATATATTGTAAGCGAAGAATTAAACACGGATGTAAGAATATCAGTAACCGACAATGGTTTTATGATTACTTTACCATCTTTAATGGATTATGACATTTCCCGTGTTTTTAATAAGTTAGATCCTGAAGGAATGTACGAACTATTGTCAAAAGTTGTATTAAGGACAGAAATGATTAAGAAAAGATTTAGACATTGCGCAGAAAGATCTTTTATGTTATTAAGACGCTATAAGGGGAAGCAAACTAATATTGATAGGAGACAGCTAAACGCTGAAGCTTTATTAAATGTAGTTAAAGAATATGAAGAATTTCCAGTATTAAGAGAAACAATAAGGGAAATTTTAGAAGATTATATGGATATATCTAAAGCTATTGAGATAGTTAAGAAAGTTAAAGGTGGAGAAATAGATGTGAAAGTTGTTGGTCCCTATAATGTTCCTAGTCCTTTCGCTCATAACATTATACTTAAGGCACATTCAGATATTGTATTAGCGGAGCAAAAAAGAGATATGCTAAAGAAGTTGCATGAGAAGGTTTTGGAGTTCTTGAGGAATAAAGGTATTAACATCGACCTCAAATATACTGAAATCTGAATATTTAAAGACTTTAATGCAGTTCTTACTAACTATTATCCATGGGAAATTCCATAAGCTCATATTCATTTGATCTATTATACTTGGTTCACAGTTTTTCTCATGAGTATGAATTAAAGCCTTTATCTTTTCTAAATATTTATAAAAATCTTCGGCATTAACTTCGAATCTGTTATCTTGCTTAGAGATATTATGCAATAAAACTATTTTGTTGTCATTTAATAATATGCAAATTTTTTCCTTTTTCAAGGAGTTAATATCTCCTCCAGCCCGGCTATACTTTTTAGTATATCAGTTCTAGTAATTATTCCTACAACTTTCTGTTCTTGATTATATACTAGAAGTCTACCCACATTATATATTATCATCTTCTTTATTGCAGTTAATATGTCATCGTCTTCTCTTATGCTTATTACATTAGTTTTCATATACTCTTCCACTTTTGCATCAAATTTTTCTTCAAAAAAAGCTTTAATAATATCTGCAGTGGTCAAAATACCTAGCGTTTTTCCTTCATCATCTATAACTGGAGCCCCTCTGATTCCCTCCTTGTAGAATATCTGGGATGCTTCTTTTAGGCTCATATCTGGCTTTAGTATAATTAGTCTTTTCGAAATAAGATTCTTTACTTGGATCTTAGGAATACTTATCATTCTTGTTACATCTGCTATTAGTTCTTTTCTTGATTCATCTATATGTATTATTACTCCTTCAATAATTAACCTGCTATAAGGAATAGGGCCTATTTTGATAGTGTCTCCTACTTTTAGTTTTCTCAGATCTCCAGTTACTCTTAATAAAATCTTGTTTCCTGCAGGGTTTGTAATATCTAAAAGTTCTATATTATTTATTTTTATATCAGTTTCTACTCCATTTTTGTATAAACTTAGTTGATCTAAGATAGGAGTAACTATAGGGTTCTTGATTAATTCATAAGCCTTAAGTGTCGGAACATAACCACCATTAGGTCCAGGCTTTGACTCTATTAAACCAAGAACTTTTAAGCTTAAGATTATATTCCTTACAGTTCCTTCGTCTTTTCCTATTACATCTGCTACTTCCTTGCTTTTTATCATTCTTTTATATCTATTATATAAGTCAGCTAATGCTAGAAGTATTTCCCTTTGTGTTGATGACAGATTTTGCATCAATAATTATAATATAAGTTAAGGGTTAAAAATATTCTTTAAGTCTAACTAAATATTCTTTTTAGAATTTTTTGATTTATATTAAATACTTCTGTAGCTATTAAGCTAATATATTCCTGCTTTGGAAGAGGATAAGAGATTCCAATATTAATTGCTATAGCTTTTTTCATAGCCTCAAGCGATATTTTATCTTTAATACTTCTTTCAGCAATACCTTCTGCTATTTTAAATGCAGTATAAAACCTTGAAAAACTTATCGCAGTATGTTTTAGTTCGTCTATGTTTGTATTATTAAGGTTTCTTAGTGCTTTGAATAAAAGTTCTTCTGGTTTGAATGAGAAAATAATTTCTGTAAAAATTAATCTTAATGTTTTTGCCACATTACCTTTATCTTTATCAAGCTTTTCATATGCTTCAAAAGGTTTATCTTCTAATATTAAATTAAGAGCTTCATCATAGGTTATTTCGAAACTAAAAAGCCTATCAAATAAGCTTCTATATTCTTCAAAAAGTCCTAATCCATCTTTCCCTACTACATATAAGCTAATTAGCTCTTTCTCATAAAGGTCTTCAGCCTTAAAACCTCTAATAGGTTTAATACTTTTTTCCTCATAAGACTCTCTAAGTAATTTAATAACCTCGTCTCTTTCTAAGTTTTGATTTTCCAAAATTTTGCTCCATAAATCTGTTAATACCTTAATACGGTCCTTGTATATCTCTTTTACCATATCGATTTTATTAGCACTCTCCCTTAAAAAAGTATTAAGCAGAAAAAATAAAACATGAGCACAACTGAAGAGACTCTTAAGCCCAATATAATTTTGATATCATCTTCTGACCTAGAAAATGAAATAAGGCAACTTAATGAAAAACTTAATCAAGTAAATGAGAATAATTTACATGAGTTTGAGAAAATTAAATCCGAAATAGATAAATTGCATACGTTAGCAAGTTGGCTAGCTATAGCTAAATCCCAAGGTATATGGAAGTCGAAGACTTGCAGATATGTAGTTAATGATACGTGTTCTGCTTGGAGCATAAGTGAGCCAGAAAAATTAGGTATTCCACAAGATGCAGTTATTGTTACGGAAAATAATTCCAAAAAAGTCGTTATTTCTAAATTCCCAGAATTATGTATTACGTGTCCGCTTTATGAGCCTAAAAAGTTTTAGCTAATAACTTTTTTATATTTCTAATTTTTTCATTTTCAAATCCACTATTATTTATAAAGTCTTCTAGGCTTTCAATAATATCTTCCGCTATTATTTCATATATTCTTTCTTTTTCTTCTTCGTCTGCTACTTCTATAGCTTTTTTAATAGTCTCATCGCTTGGATGCGTTATTCCATTTATGAATTTGGTTATAGCAGAAGAAGAAATTCCAAGTTCCTCTGCTAATTCTTTTTTACTTCTTTTCTCTAGAAGTATATTAATAATTTTTTCTCTTGCATCTTTGCTTAGATTGTGTATAATTCTCACAAAAACTTCTTCTTCCTTAAATTTAATAATTGCTTACCATAATTACTAATGAATGAAGGCAATAATATTTAACCTAGGTATTACAATGGAAGACGTTGTAGAAAAACCTATACTAAATGATTACTTACAAGTAGTACCAATAAAGGCACTGATATCTGGACTAGAAAATTCTATCTATGCTGGATTACTATGGGTAAGACCAGAAACTATCTTAGGTAGTACTGGTCTAGTAAAGGTTAGTGCTATAGGATTAGATGTTGAACCACAGTTAGAAAGCAAACTTGGTATTGTTTTACCATATTCTAAGAAATATGGGGGAATTGGAACTGAAATAGATGGGATATTAGCAGAAAAATCAGTGATTCCTCAAGATGCCTTTGTACCAGTTCCTTCTGAACACTATGACGATAGATTTTTGCTTTATCCTTTCGTAAGTATTGGTTTGCAATTAAGGAAAATACTGCGAGGTTCAAATACCTTAATTATAGGTGATGGGTTAACAGGTATAATTTCTGCAAATATGTTAGTTGGCTATGCTAACAAAGTAGGAATACTAAGAGACGAATTTAGCTATAAAATAAGAATATATGGCATTGATGAAGTAAAAGAGATCAATTCCTCGTGGGATTCAATTCTTATAACTACGATGAGAAGTTGGGCTAGAGTTTTAGTATCAAATTTACAATCAAATACTATGGTTATCTTGCCAAAGTTTATGAATTCCTGGCCAGTAGTGATTCCAAATAATAATATGAAATTTGTTGAACCAACAAAACTTAATGGTGTATTTGAGTATATAGAGGACGAAATTGATGATAAATTCTTTAAAGAAATAATAGGGTTTTCGGATGATTTGTTTTCTTCAATACCATCTTCTAAGCCTGGCATAATAGTAGATATAACAAAAAAATTATTTCATGAAGTCTAACACGGTTTGGCCTAATATTTTTATACCTTCTTCTAGTTGTTCTTTTGTAGGATAGCTAAAGTTTAATCTCATCGTATTTTTACCACTGTAATCATAGTAGAAACTCGCTCCCGGTACATAAGCAACGCCTCTTTTCAAGCTTTCTTCTAACATTTTTGCTGTATCAATTTTCTCTGGTAGCCATGCAAATACGAACATCCCTCCTACTGGTTTTGACCATTTAGCCTCTTTGGGGAAGTACCTCTCTATTGCTTGTAACATTATATCTCTCTTTTCTCTGTAAATTCTTCTAATTAAAGGTATTTGTCTCTGTATAACTCCTCTTCTTATCGCTTCCATAGCAATCATCTGTGAAAGTGTTGGTGTGTGAAGATCTACGCCCTGCTTATATAATTCCATCTTACTAATTATTTCTTCATGTGCAACTACCCATCCTAATCTAAGACCTGGAGATAGTATTTTACTAAATGTAGAGGTATAGATTACTCTATTAGATCTATCTAGCGCTATTAAAGGTGGTGGCGCCTCCCCTTCGAATACAAGAAAACCATAAGCATCATCTTCAACGATTAGAAAATCATACTTCTCTGCTATCTCAAGTAATCTCTTTCTATCTTCTAAGCTCATTGTAGTTCCTCCTGGGTTTTGTGCTGTAGGAATTACATACATTAGCTTTGGTCTTTTACCATTATTTATACTATCTTTAATCTTGCTTTCTAGCTCATCTAAATCTGGACCTTTTTCAGTTAAATGAACACCTATATAGTTAGGTTTTCTTGTTCTAAGAGCATTAAGCGCAGATAAATATGTGGGCATTTCTACAATTACAGTATCTCCAGGATCTATAAGTATATTAAATAATATAAATAATGCTTCTTGACTACCCACTGTTACGAATATATTATTTTCTTTTATCCTTGAAATTCCTCTATACATTGAGAGGTTTACAAGTTCTTTTCTAAATTCTGTCATTCCAGCTGTAGCTCCATATTGCAGTGCTATATCTGCTTTTTCTGTTAAAATATCGTCAACTATTTTTTTTATCTCTTCCTTTGGGAAAGTCTGAGGATCTGGTAGCCCGCCAGCAAGGCTAATAATGTTCTTACCTTCGGTCAGTTTTAGTAAATCTCTAATCTCAGAAGACCTTAAGTTAGCTAAATCTTTTGAAAAGAATTTTTCAAACATTATTTCACAATTAACTATATAGCTTAAATGGTATTTATTATTAGTGTGGAGAACTGGTACGCGGAAATTATAACTATAGGCAATGAAGTATTAAGTGGAAGAGTCATTAACACAAATGCGTCTCATGTTGCAAGAAGGCTCATATCTCTAGGATATAGTATAAGGAGAATAACAGTAGTTATGGATGAAATAGAAGAAATTGTGTCTGCATTTAGAGAAGCTATTAATAGAAAACCACGACTTATTATATCTACTGGAGGTTTAGGTCCTACATACGATGATAAGACTAGTGAAGGTTTAGCTAAAGCATTAAATAGAGAATTGGAATTGAATATGGTTGCATATAATATGATTCTAGAAAAATATTCGAGATTAAACATAGAAATAACTGAAGAAAGAAAGAAGATGGCAATGATGCCAAAAGGTGCTATTGCAGTTGAAAATAATGCTGGAATAGCTCCAGGAATTTTAGTTGAACAGGAAGGTGTTATAATTCTAGCCACTCCTGGTGTACCCAGAGAAATGGAAGACGTATTAGAGAATTTTATAAAAAAATATTTGAAAGTAAAGCCTAATGTAAAGTATATAGAAGCAAGCTTCACTCTTGGAGGTGTTATGGAATCAACAATTGCACCTTATGTTAAACGACTAGTGAAAAAATACGATTTATATATAAAGACTCATCCTAAAGGACAAGAATTAGCAAATCCAATATTAGAAATTCAAGTTGCAGGAAGTTCAACAAATGAAAATGAAATAAAAGAGAAGGTACAAAAAGCAATAGAAGAGCTTAAGCAAATTGGGAAACAACTTGGTGGAACTATCCTACAAAGTCAATGATAAGTTTTACTAAGTCTTCTGGATCTTCAAAATTTAGGTAATGGCCACATCCTCTAAATATCTGAGCTCTAGCATTTTTAATTTTATTTTGGAAAACAGGTAAATTAGAAGATAACTTGTCTTCCTCTCCATAGACAATTAGAGATCCAGCATCAATTTTTTCTAAGTCATTTGAGTAATCTTTGGCACTTAATAGACCTTCAACAGCATATTTGTAACCTATTGGCGTATTCTCCTCGTATACCTGTAATAGATCTGACCAACCCCTTTCAAGAAGTTTTGACGAAAATTCTCCTTGATTTCTTCTAAACTCGGCCAAAGCTTGCATTCCTAGGCTCATGGCAATTGATACATATTTCTCATATGGTTCTGGATTTGGGGCCTTATATATTGCCCCAATTAAAACTAGTTTATCAACTTGATTATGAAGTGCAAAATCAATAGCTATTAAAGTCCCAATTGAATGTCCTATAATTATTGGATCTTTTATATTTAATTCTTCTAGTAACTGTTTTAAGTCTTCTGAGTGATCTTCTATTCTATATGGTCCTTGAATGACTGATGTCCTTCCATGTCCTCTTAAATCATACTCAATTACTCGATATTTTTCTGTTAGAACTGGGAAAACATATTTCCAGCTATTTATACTTCCAGCTAAATGATGAACTAAAACTACGGGTTTACCTTCACCTTTTTCTTGATAAAAGATTCTTATTCCATTACTTAATGTTGCAAACATTTTCTTTCTCATAATAGTTTTTTGATCTCATCTAAATAAATTTCACTAATTATTACGGGGTATTTTATTTTTGTCTTTTCTAGGATTTCGGGTTTAACTTCTCCTATGATTCCAATCATTTCATCTTTTGAATATATACCAGCTGTTCTTCCTTCTATTAAATAGAAATTTTTCTCTTTTTTGTATTTTATGTTGATCCCTAAACTGGTTAAAATATGATGCACAGGAGATTGTAGGTCCTCAAAACTCACTTTACTATCCATAATAGCATATATTACGTTTAATTTATTTCTATATCCAGTTTCGCTATCTTCACTTTTTACTACGACTTCTCCAACTTCAAAAACCCTTATTGGCATTCTTGAGTGTTGATTCTTTGAAAGGAACTGTAACATAGTAGGAATTAATGAGTTTCTTACAGCATTATAATCTACCGTTATAGGGTTAATAATTTTTGCATATTCCTCATTTAGTAATGAATCATTAGTTAGTACAAAAGTAAATATCTCTGTAAAACTAGCCCCTATGCTAAGATCCCTTATAACTCTAGTAATTTTACTCTTATCTGAAAGTGAGCCTAAAGTTTCTATCTTATATGTTGCCGGTGAAAGATTTGAATAACCAATAGTCATTGCAACTTCTTCCGCCAGATCTATAGCTCCCAAAATATCAACCCTATAAGGAGGTATAATTACCTCAAGCTTGTTTCCAAAATCATTAACGTCAAATCTTGCCATCTTTAGATATTCTATTATATTTTCTTTTTGTAGTTGGGTACCTAAGACTTTATTTATGTATTCTACTGAAACATCAATTTTGTTACGTCTTAATATAGGTGATTTGTCTGTATAAGTTGATATAACCTTTACCTCGGCTATCTTTCCACCCATCTCTGCAAGATTTGTTACTAAAATGTCTAGAGTCGATATAACTGAATCTAATGAAGTCCCCGTAACGTCTAAGAATAAATCTGTAGTTGAGGTATCTACTCTAGTTTTTTCAGAGTTTATAACTGGTGGCAGACTTAGAATTTGGCCATCATCCTGCATTATTGCTGGCATCTTACCATTAAATAACGAGATATTTCCATACTCTTTTCCTTCTTCTGTGTTTTCTAAAATTTCTTTAACAGTCATTTCTTTCGTAGAATTTAAAGGAACAAACTTATAGTTCAGATTCACCGTGGTGTAGACTATCTTTTTTATGTCAATCTTTTTCAAATCATGAATTCCAATAGCTACTTTTTTCCTTTTTCTCCCAATTGTAATATGAAGTTTTTCTTGGAACTGAATTAGTTCTTTAAGTAACTCTTCATCTAGTTTTATTCCTTCAATAATTGCTGCTAAAGCGTATGGTCTGCTCTTTACTTCTCTTACTTCAAATAAATATTCGCTTCTCTTAACAGGATATTTTGCCTCTCCCAATTCTTCTTTCAATAGGCCTTTTATTGACCTTATAATTCCATATACAAATAACAAATCTGGTCTGTCATTATTTATCTCTATCTCTATATGATCCTGGTCGATAGGTTTCATTTCTGATTTTAGGTTAAATAATAAATCTTCTAATGTGCTTTCGTTTATTTTCAACTCATTTAATAGTCGCCACTTATAGACATTAATCGTAGGCATTAATATCTACCTTTTTACTTCTTAAGTACTCAACGTCATTTGAATATAATAATCTTATATCTTTAAGTCCGAAAAGTAACATTGCTAATCTGTCAATTCCAATTCCCCATGCCCCTGCAGACGAGTTAACTTCTACTGCTTTCAGGATTTCTGGTCTTAATAGTCCCGCCCCGCACATCTCTACCCAGCCTAATCCTTCTATTTTTCCATAAACTTCTACGCTTGGTTCTGTAAATGGGAAATATGCTGGTTTGAACTTGAGTTCTTTTATTCCAATTCTATTAAATATCTCTTTTAATGTCCCTAATAAATCCCTAAATGTAAAGCTATCCTCAACTACAAGTCCATCTAGTTGGTGAAATTCTATCAAATGTGTTGCATCAATTGAATCTGGCCTAAAAACTTTTCCAATTGTAAATGCTCTTAATGGCGGGGTTGGTTTTGACGCCAAAATTCTTGCAGTTGTTGCAGTCGTTTGGCTTCTTAGAACTAATCTTGTAGCTATTTTCTTATCCCACTTGTATTTCCAGCCATTCTCATGCATTTCTTTTATTTTTTCAACTAATTTCTCGTCTAACAATTTTCCTTCTCCAGAAATTGAGAAACTATCATGAATTTCTCTAGCTGGATGATCTTGCGCCTGGAATAGCAAATCAAAATTATAGAATTCTATCTCTATATAATCACTGTAATACTCCTTAAAACCTAACTCCCTCATTACGTCTTTTAGTCTTTCTAAGAATTCCCTGAAGAAATGTTTTCTACCTATTGGATAAAAAGGAGGATAAGCCTCGACATTATATTCTCTTAAAATATATTTTCTCCATTCCCCGCTTGCCAAAAGTTCTGGTGTTAAGAAAGTTATTATAGGTCTTATTTCGACTTCTCCTTTTATTAGTTTTAGTTGAAAAATTTTTTCTTCTCTTTTAATGAGTAATTTTCTATATAATAATTCTTGAAGAATTTCATTACTAGCATTTTCTGGGTTCAATAACGCTTCTTTTTCTTCTTTTGCTTCATAATGCTTAACAAGGGGAATTAATGTATCTTTTTCTATTTTTATTAGACCTTTTCTTTTCCCCCAACCGATAGCAATTTCAAAATCTTTTCCTAGTTTATTTCTTATATCTTGTATCTTGGCCTCTTTTCCGTCTAAAATATCTATAAGAATCTCTTCTGGTAATCCTTTTTGAAGCCTCTCTTTCCCCTCTTCTGTCAATTCATACTTTATTATTTTTTTCTCTTCAATAGAAATATAACCTTTTTCTTTCAGTAGCTGTGAAACACTAAATACGGTATCTAGTGGAATATTTAATTGCTTGCTTATGTTTTCAGCTGTGTCTTCCCTGACTTTTTTTAAATATTCTAAAATTTTTACTTCATTTTCACTCAACATTTATAACTCAACACTCTGGCCAGGCTGAAGTATTAGTGCTTTATATCCTCTTTTTGCTACTTCAGTATAGAATATATTAGGATCTATTTTTATTAGATCCCAAGTATTATAATGGATAGGTATGGCATATTTCTTTGGTTTTAACATTTCTACTGCAATTGCAGCCTGATAAGGATCCATCGTAAATCTTCCACCAATTGGTAATAAGACATAATCAGGTTTAAAGACTTCTCCAATTAGTTTCATATCTTCAAATAATCCAGTATCTCCGGCATGGTATATTATAATTCCTTCCGCGCTTACTATAACTCCGTTTGGATCTCCGTGCTCACTTGAATGAACTGCTTTTGTTAATGCAAGATGTATTCCGTTAAAATCTACATAACCTCCTACGTTAGCTGGAATTATCCTATCCCATGAAATACCGAATTGTGTTGCCAAATAACTTTCAAGATCGTAATTTGCATATAGATACGCTTTTGGATTCATTTTCATCAATTCTGCTGTATCACCTACATGGTCTGAATGATCATGAGTAACTATTATAAGGTCTAGATTATTATTAAAATAATCTAGTTTTACTGGAGATGATGGATTATCTTTTATCATAGGATCTATTAGAATATGTTTTTTATTTAAGTATAGTTCCACAGCTGCATGACCCAACCATCTTAATTGTGCCATATTAAAAGATAATTATAAGATAAAAATTAAAGTTTCTTTTTGACTGTTATGGTTATGTATGACGAAAAAGCTTTAGAGTTATTGAGAAAAGCTGGTAAAATTGCTGCTAAGGCAAGAGATTTAGGTGCCAAAGAAATCAAACCAGGTGCAAAGGTTTATGATGTATGTGAATTTGCAGAGAAAATAATTATTGAAGAGGGAGCAAAACCAGCATTTCCTTGTAATCTTTCTATTAATGTTGAAGCTGCCCATTATAGTCCATTAATTAATGATACTAAGATTATTCCAGAAGGGGCAGTAGTAAAACTTGATGTAGGTGCACATATTGACGGATATATCACGGATACTGCCGTTACAGTAGTTTTAGATGAAAAATATCAGAGGCTAGCAGAAGCTGCAAGAGATGCGTTGGAAGCAGCAATTGCTAATATGAGACCAGGGGTTAGTCTTGGAGATATTGGTAAAACTATCGAAAGGGTAATAAAGGCGTATGGGTTTAAGCCTATAAGAAATTTAGGCGGACATTTGATTAGAAGATACGAACTTCATGCAGGCGTATCTGTTCCAAATATTTATGAAAGAGGTTTAGGAAGAGTTATAGAAGGGAATATATATGCTATTGAACCTTTTGCAACAAACGGAGACGGCGAAGTTATTGAAGGTAAGGAAGTAACAATATATTCTATTAGATCATTAAATGTGAAAAATTTAACAGATGACGAAAAGAAGTTTTTAGATGAAATTTACAAAAAGGCGAATATGTTACCATTTAATGAAAGATGGTTCAAAGATCTGGGCGAGCCGGAGTATATAAGACAAATGTTTAAAACATTGGTAAGAAGAGGTGCACTTCATCCCTATCCGATTCTTTTAGAAGTAGGAAAAGGCATTGTTTCTCAGTTTGAACATACTGTTCTAATTACTAAAGATGGTGCAGAAGTATTAACTTAGTTGCCGAGATGAAACATGTTAATTTTACTTTTTAATAAAGATTAATTAGGTGGTATGTAGATTTAGGTTTGAGAAGCATGATAAATTTATTGGCATATGCACAAGGCGCTAATCAAATAAATAATAGTTACTATCTACTTTTCTTAATTTTCTATATGATAATAACTATATTATTCTTTATGCCAGGATTTCAGCAAAAGATGTATATTTATTTTATAGCTAGGGACATTGAGAATGGATTAGCAAAAATAGAAAATTTTAGTCAAAATGCAAAGAAGAAGACTATCGATTTATTAAAGAAAAGTGGAGCAAAAAACCCAGATGATTTAGCAGAAAAATTTGCTGAATGGTTTGTCATAGATCCAGTAAATATAGAACCAACCGATATAATAAACAGAATGAAGTTACTCATAAGGACAAGTGAAGATAAAATAAGGCAAATTATTATGCTTTCTTTGCCTAACTTAGACCCAGTTACAAGAAGCAAAATAGAAGTATCAGCAGAGATTCTAAATGCACTAAACACTATATATAAAGTTGTAAGACATTACCTATTACTTGGAAAGAAATTACAGAGTTATTATATTTTACTTCAACTCCAGTCAATTGTACCTATGCTAATAAAAATGGCAGAATCTTATGAAAAAGCACAAGATGTGTTTATAAAAGGGATTCCAGTAGGAGATTCTTTAGGACCACTAGTTGCCTCTAGATTCTTAATGAATATAAACGAAAAATGGTCTCCGAGTAGAGAAATGATAGCAGGAGAGATGGAGTTTGAAGGAAGGAAATTAATTGTAGTAAAAGCTGAAGGTCCGATGGCGACGGTGGGTAGACCTGGAGAAGCTGTAGAAAATATAATAAATAAATTAGAAGGTAAAGTGAGCAGAATAATAACTGTAGATGCTGCATCGAAATTAGAAGGGGAACAGACTGGTAGTATAGCGGAGGGAGTAGGAGTTGCTATGGGAGATCCTGGTCCTGAGAAAATAGCAATAGAAAGAATTGCTGCTAAATATAGTATTCCAATTGATGCTATAATAGTAAAGATGAGTATGGAAGAAGCTATTACAGAGATGCCTAAGGAAGTTTATGAAGCTTCAGAAAAAGTAGTTGAAATGGTGAAGCAAATAATTAGAGAAAGAACTAAACCAGGAGATACTGTAATATTAGTAGGTGTGGGAAATACTTGTGGTGTTGCTCAATGAGTCAGTCTTCCCAACAGCAACAAAAAACAATTGTAACAGTTCTTAAATGTCTAAAGTGTTCTTATACTATTGAAAGGCCATTTAAAGAAGGGGACTTTATTCCAAAGATAGATGGTACTTGCCCTAATGATGGTTCTCCATTATATATATGGGCAATTTATGCTAAACCTTTAGTTGAAAAGAAATGACGTATTATGAAAGAAAGTTTTTTAAGGATGTAAAAACTAGTATTTAATGCCCACTCGGCCATAGTGGGCGGGTAACACCCGGACTCGTTTCGAACCCGGAAGTTAAGCCGCCCACGTTAGAAGGGCCGTGGGATCCGAGAGGGCCCGCAGCTCTTCTAAGCCGAGATGGGCACTTCTGTTTTTACCTTAATTTTTTATGATATTACTCCTTATATCACATAATGAAAAAAATATTCGATGAAATTCATGGTTATATAACATTAAATGATGTCGAAACTAGATTGGTTGATACGTCTATTTTTCAAAGATTAAGGAGAATAAAACAGACTAGTTTAGCTTACCTTGTATATCCGGGAGCGATGCATACAAGATTCAGTCATGCAATTGGTACTATGCACTTAGCAAATAGACTTGCGCAAAGGTTTATTACAGAAGGAATTCTTACACCAGAAGAAATTCAATATTTAAGGATTGCCGTGCTTCTTCATGATATAGGTCAGTTTCCATTTAGTCATGCAATTGAACCTATTTTTCTATCCAGAAATAATATTAGTAATGTATATCTTAGAGACTTTATAATTTCTAAGAGCAATGATATACAAGATGTATTTGATGAGTTTTCCATTTCAAGCAAAAAAATCTTAGACATTTTGCATGGCAATTCATTTATTTCATCGATCATTGATAGCGATGTAGATGTCGATAGAATGGATTATCTAGTTAGGGATTCAAGGCATACTGGAGTTCAATTAGGTAGCCTAGATCTTGATAGGCTAATTGATACTATTAGTTACGGCGAAAATAAGACAATAATTATTCCTGAAAAGGGGCTTAATTCGTTGGAGAACTTTTATATCTCAAGACTTCATATGTATCAAGCAGTGTACTATCATAAAACAATTTTAGGTTACGAACTGCAATTAAGAAGCATATTTTCAGAATTATCTAATTACTGTTGTCCCGATATATTTAATGAATCTTTTCTCAGAAACAGTATTGACTCAAATTCATTTTCATACTGGGACGATGAATGGATTTTTTCCAAGTTGTATGAAGGGTTATCTGATCCTTTAGTACCAGAAGAACTCAAGCTTAAAATAAAGTACTTTCTAGATAGGAAAGGACCAAAAGTAGTTTATGAAGAAATTTCTTTTCAAGATAGTGAGTCTAGAATAGAAGAAAATGTGTTGAAGTTAACGAGGTATGGTATTCCGGAGAAATCTATGTATCCTTTTTCTGAATCTATTAGAATCATAGATAAGCAGAAAATTAAGATAAGAAGTAAAAATAAGGAAAAAAATTTGAAAGAGTATACAAGTACTTTGCTTAATGTAATTCCCTCTGTGATTAATATTAGAAGAATTTATGTTGATTACATGTATGCTCAAAAAGCGAGGGATATTTTGAGTTGATAAAATTAGTACTTACAGATGTTGATGGAACTTTAACATTAGGAAGAGATACATATGAAATTGATTTAGATGCCATTCAAGCCTTAAGGGAATTAGAAAAACATGGTATAAAAGTTGGTCTTGTAAGTGGAAATTCTTATCCGGTGCTGATGAGTTTATATATATATTTTAATTTTCATGGCGGTATAGTAGCAGAAAACGGCTGTATTGTCTATTATGATGATGTCATGATTAAGGTATGTGAAGAAATTGACAAGAATCTCATAAAAGAGTTTGAGAGCAGATTTAACGTAGTCGGAACATGGCAGAATGAATTTAAGTATTGTGACTTAACCTTTATTCCACCTGATCTAAAACAAGAAATGATAGAGTGGGCGAAATCACGTGGTCTTTATATAAAGACTAGTGGGTATGCTATCCATATATCAAAGTCTACTTCTGGGAAAGGTATTGGTGTAAAAAAACTAATTGAATTACATAACCTAAGTAAGTACGAAGTATTAGGCATAGGGGATTCAAGTACTGACAAAGAATTCCTTGAGGAAGTAGGTATAAAAGTAGTTGTTGGAAATGCTGATGAGGAGATTAAAAAAATAGCAAATTATATTACTATAAATAAAAGTGGAAAAGGTGTAGTAGAAATAGTTCAAAAAATATTGAAAGGTGAAATAGATGGAAGAAATTGAAGAATTAATTTACAAATACGCACTTCAAAACGCTTATAAGCATGGTGGAAAAGCTCAAGATAAAGCTGTAGTAAGTAAAGTCTTTACTGAGAGACCAGATTTGAGGTCTAAAGCCAAAGAAATAGCAGAATTAACAAAGAAAATAGTAGAAAGAGTAAACTCAATGACATTGGAAGAACAACTAAAAGAGCTTAAGGAAAAATACCCAGAACTGCTTGAAGAAAAGAAAAAAGAAGAAAGCAAAAAAATTTTGCCCCCTATCAAAGTTGAAGGAAATTTTATAACCAGATTTGCTCCAAATCCTGATGGTCCTTTGCATTTAGGCAACGCAAGAGCAGCAGTAATTTCATATAAATATGCTGAAATGTATCATGGAAGTTTTATACTAAGATTTGATGATACAGATCCAAAAGTTAAGAAGCCTATAAAGGAAGCATATGATTGG